>Ga0157358_1001030_pt1 | contig 12091 bp, 10 predicted proteins | sample AttcapACBM2_FD_111484 | JGI IMG/M metagenome (GOLD analysis project Ga0157358, IMG submission 111484) | Fungus gardens microbial communities from leaf cutter ant in Botucatu, State of São Paulo, Brazil - Atta capiguara ACBM2 | ecosystem: Host-associated > Fungi > Mycelium > Unclassified ...
CACAAACTTAATGGCGCGCCCGACAGGATTCGAACCTGAGACCTCTGCCTCCGGAGGGCAGCGCTCTATCCAGCTGAGCTACGGGCGCGTAGCGCCGTTGCGGATGGGCATACTACGGATTCGGGCCGATCCTGTCCAGTGCTTTTTTCACAAAAAATTCCGTTTGCTTACGCTTTGTGCGTTCTGTCTAAACTACAGGCGTTTTAACGCGTTAATGCTTGTCTTTTAATCGATGAAGCCGTTTAAAAGCCGTTGATCAAAGATCGCCGCGCAGATGATAGCGCAGGTATTTTAGCAGGCTGAGCTGCCGTCCCAGCCGCGAAGGCTGCACAATGAGCCGATACAGCCATTCGAAACCCGTTTTCTGCCATATTTTTGGCGCACGCTTCACGTTGCCCGTGAAAACATCATAGGTGCCGCCTACACCCATATAGAGCGCATCAGGGTAACCCGCTTTGCAATCGCGCATCAGGATTTCCTGACGCGGTGACCCCATCGCCACGGTAACAATCTTTGCGCCGCTGGCAGCGATGCGGGCAAACAGAGCCTCACGATCGGCAGGCGCAAAATAACCATCCTGTGAGCCAACAATATTGACGTTCCACTGGCGCTTCAGTTTCTCTTCGGTCTGGGCCAGGATGCCCGGCTTGCCGCCGACCAGGAAAACCGGCGTGCCTTCGCGGCCCGCACGTTCCATCAGCCCTTCCCACAGATCCGCGCCGGCGATACGCTCGACCTGAGCCTGCGGATACTTTTTCCGGATGGAGCGGACAATACTGATACCGTCGGCGTACTTATATTCGGCCTCGTCAATCAGGCGATGAATTTCTGGTCGGCTCTCTGCCGTCAGCACCTTTTCAGCATTGATGGCCACCAACGTGCCGCTCTTCAGGTGCTCCCCCAGCCAGAGGTAGTCCAGAAATTCGGTCATATCGCGAAAGCCCAACAGCGTAATGCCGCGGATCGGGTACTGCGGCGGCGTAAAAGCGGTGTCCATGACAGGTCCTTAACGTTACTGGCTAACAGGTTTTATTTTCGCGCCCGGCTGCCTCACCGACCGCGTACGGATAACGCCTGCGCTGTCGAGCAACCAGTAAAGGAGCTTGGCAATCAGCACCGCCGCTGCAAAAATCAGACAGAAAAAAACCACACGAGAAGCGAAGGCGTCCAGCCCTTCTCTCGCGAGCACGATCATATTAAAAACCGCGCCGAAGCAGAAGCTTTGCAGAATAGCGGCCTTGTAGCGATTATTCTCTTCGCGTCCTTTTGCGTAAAGCCAGTCGAACCATTTGATAATCATGCCCACCGCTACCGCGCCCAGCGGGATAAACCACACGCCCCCCATCACCACCAGCGAGCCCAGCAGCGTGGGCGAGATGGCCAGCCCGGAATGATTGTTCAGCACTTCCCAGGTAAAATAATTTGCGCTGTTCAGCACCAGCGGGGGCCTGTCAGGCCATAACCAGCCAGGAATAAAGACATAAAAATCCCGCACGATGGGCGCCAGTCCCTGGAAATCAATTTTGTCGTAGTTTTGCAGCAGCAGACCCAGATTCTCCCAGGGCGAAAAGGTGTCCCGCGTCAGGTAGAGGAAGGTATAGAACGCCTCGCTGCCGCTGACATCGAGGTTATAACGGCGCAGCGCCAGCCAGAACATCCCAACAACGCCTGCCATGCCCGCAGCGGCAAGCATCCACAGCGTGATCCAGCCCTGGATAATGCCGATAAAAAGAAACAGAGCAAAGGCGATAATGATGTTGGCTCGCGTGCCGCCCACGATGGCATACGTCAGTAGCCCAAAAGCGACGGTAGCCACCAGAAACAGCAGCCAGCTTTTCAGGCCAGGACGCAGGAAATAGACCACCAGCATGGCCGGAATAAAGAAGTAGAAGAAGCGCTTCAACGCCACGCCCGATACTTCTGCCGAGAAGATCTGGCTGTAGCTGTGCAGCTTAAACAGCAGGAAACCGTTGTGCAGGAAGAACACCAGCACCGTGCCCAGCGCAATCAGCGCCAGAATCCCCCACGTCAGATGCGCCTCGACGCGATTGATGGTGAAAACCTGGCGAGCGGGTTTCTCTGTAGCCTGCCTGAGCCGGGTTTTGTAGCTGACGTAGTAGATAGCGTAAAAACTGGTGGCGGCCAGCATCGCCTGCAGCAGGTACTCGGCAGGGACCACCTGCACATTAAAGCCAAATACCAGCACGCAGGTCAGCGGAAAACCAAAGTAAAAGGTCAGCAGAAAAAGCAGCGAGAAAAAGACGTTAAAATTAAACCGTATGCGTCGAAACTCTCGCCAGGTCAGCGTAAGAATAAGCCCCAGCGACAGCAGCCAAACCGTCAGCAGGCCAGCGAACTGTGGAAATGTCATGGCATTGCTCCTTCCGCCAGCGCCAGTGCCTGCTGCCAGCCCGTGACAAAGGCAGGGTCGAAAAAGGCGATAGAGGATTTGTCCAGGGCTGCCATCTGCCGCTTTGTTTCGGCAATCAGCGCGGGCGTCAGCTCGTCGCCGGCAAAAAGCACCGGCACCTGCTGGTCGGTCAGATCCTGCCAGAAAGGGTTTTTCCGGTTAATGACAAAGGGAATATTGGCCTGGATCAGCAGGCAGAGCGTACCGATGCCTTGCTGACGCTCAAAAAGAAAGTAACCCAGGTCGCAGCGGGCAAGCAGTGCCAGATAGGCCTGAAAGTCCAGCTTTTCGGTCAGCACGCTTAGCGAAGGGCCAAACAGTGCCGTACCGGCTTCCCGTACGCGCTGAATATAAGCGTCGTTATTTTCCGGATAGCCCATCGGCACAATCACCTTCACCCGCTCGCCAAACTGCTGATGAATGGCCTGTAATGCCTGAATATGACGGTTGCTGGCATCGCCCGAGTTGCCGACCAGCAGGGTTAACTCATCCTTTTTTGGCACGTCAGGTAACGCAACCTGCGCCATGCGGGTAGGGAAATAAAGCAGCGAAGCGGACACGGCTGGCTGACGCTGGTGAAAAACGGTGATATCACCGCGCGTGGCAAAGACGTGCCCAATGCGCCTTTGCGCCAGTCGACGCATCGCATAAAACAGGCGGAACTTCAGGCCGCCAGCCTGCTCGTAGAGATCGGCACCCCAGATATGCCAGTACGCCTGTTCAGGTCGGATCTTGCGCAGCAGCAGCGCCAGCCACAACGTCGGATTAAACTGGCCGTGAAAGAAAAAGCGCGTCTGCCGGGAGGCCTGAGCGCGGGTGGTTACCGCTTCGGCCAGGCTTTTTTTGTCCGCAAACCAGCGGATAGCCAGCAGGGGAAACGCCGTGGCCGCCGCAGGTTCGCCAACCACCCAAAACGGGCGTGGTTCACCGCAGGGTGCGGCCTGCGTCATGACGTCATTAAAAAAACGCAGAACGGTCTGGTTGTGATGCTCAATCGGCGAGCCAAGAACGTGGATCAGTGTTGTCATACTTGTCTTTGATAAAGAAAAAATACACCAGCGCAAAGCGCAAAATAGACGATATAGGTCGCCATATAGGCCTGCGCCGCGCCAACAGCGCCGTGCAGCGGGATCAGCCACCAGGCAAACAGCGTCAGCAGCAGAAACTGACTGACTTCGGTTAGCAGATAAAAACGCAGCGAGGCTTTAGCAATCACCAGATAGCCGAAAACATAAGCGCCTACCTTAAAAACGTCGCCGGTCAGCTGCCAGATAAAGAGGTCGCGCATTCCGGTAAACTTGCTGGAAAACAGCAGCCAGATCGCCACGTCGCGCAGCAGCCAGACGGTGAAACTGACGGCCATGACCGCAGGCAGGACAAAGCTCAGCGAACGCCGAATTTCGCGCGAAATCGCTTTCTTGTCGGTCAGCCTGGCCAGCGTCGGCAGTAGCCAGACGCTGAAAGAAGCGGTGATAAATTGCAGATAAGCGTCTGAAATACTGGTCACCCCCTGCCACAGGCCAACCTGCTCCCAGCCATCCTGGGCTGCCAGCCAGTTACGCATCATCACCCAGGCCACCGGCAGCGTCACCGTCGTCATCAGCGCCATCAGCGTGAATTTACCCAGATTACGTGCGATATCGCCATGCCACTGCGGCCTGAAAAAATGCAGCGGCAGGAGGTCACGCTTTGCCAGCAGCAGCGACGCAGGCACCACAACCAGCGCAGGCACCAGTGCCATACCGATGAGCGCGCCGCTGTAGCCGCCCAGCCAGTAACAGACAAACCAGGCCGCCACACCGATCAGGCTCCCCACGATCAGCGACAGCGCGTTGCTCATTGCATCGCGAAAGCCTTTTATCACCGCCAGCGCCAGATTAGCCCAGGCGATGCCGACTTGAATAAAGGCCAGTATCCGCACTACGTTCGCATAGCGGTCATGGCCAAACAGGCCCACGCTGACAGGTTCAGCAAACAGCAGAAAAATGACCGCCAGCAGCGTAGAGAAGCCCAGAACCATTGCCGCTGCCGTGCCGGTCACCGCACGCAACCGCGCGGGCTGCTGTTGATATTCCGCCACGTATTTGGTGACGCCGTTAAAGATGCCGGCACCGGCCAGCACGCCCAGCACGGTAATCAGCTGGCGAAAGTTACCCGCCTGCCCCACGCCCGCGGGGCCGAACGATACCGCCAGCATTTTGACCACCAGCAGACCGGCAGCAATCTTTACCAGGGTGGACGCTGCCGTCCACACCGAAGCTTTAGCCAGCGACATATCAGAACCAACTCAGCAGCGAATTGATAACCGTTTTCTGGTTATTGTCGGAAAGGTTGTAAAACAGCGGCAGCCGCAGCAGGCGCTCACTTTCTGCCGTAGTGTAGCGGTCAGGTCCGTGGAAGCGGCCGAAGCGCTGTCCGGCGGGCGACGAATGCAGCGGGATATAGTGGAATACGGCCAGAATTTCCGCCTCTTTCAGCCAGTCGATCAGCGCGTTGCGATCGTCATTATCGCGCAGCTTAATGTAGAACATATGCGCATTGTGCTGGCCATCTGCTGCCAGAGTCGGCAGCGTGATACGGCCGCTGGCGGCAACAGGCTGCAGCGCGTCGTAATAGTTCTGCCACAGGCGCAGGCGCTGTTCGTTGATGCGTTTGGCCTCTTCCAGCTGCGCCCAGAGATAGGCAGCCTGCAAATCGGCCATCAGGTAGCTGGAACCGATATCCCGCCAGGTATATTTATCCACCTGACCACGGAAAAACTGGCTGCGGTTGGTGCCTTTTTCACGAATAATTTCTGCTCTTTCCACCAGCGCCGGATCGTTGATGAGCGTCGCGCCACCCTCACCGCCTGCGGTGTAGTTCTTGGTTTCGTGAAAACTAAAACAGCCAATATGACCAATCGTCCCCAGCGCTTTCCCTTTGTAGGTCGCCATTACGCCCTGTGCTGCATCTTCAACCACGTAGAGTTGGTGCTTTTTCGCCAGCGCCATGATGGTGTCCATTTCACAGGCAACGCCCGCATAGTGCACGGGCACAATCGCACGGGTTTTTTCGGTAATAGCGGCTTCAATCAGCTTTTCATCGATGTTAAGCGTATCGGGACGGATATCGACAAACACGATGGTCGCGCCGCGCAGCACAAAGGCGTTGGCGGTAGAGACAAAGGTGTAGCTCGGCATGATCACTTCATCGCCGGGCTGAATATCTATCAGGATAGCGGCCATTTCCAGCGAGGCGGTGCAGGAAGGCGTCAGCAGCACTTTACGGCTGCCAAAGCGGTTTTCCATCCACTGCTGGCAGCGACGGGTAAAGCCGCCGTCGCCGCACAGCTTGCCGCTGCTCATGGCGGACTGCATATACTCAAGTTCGGTTCCCACCACCGGTGGGGCATTAAACGGGATCATAAAATTACCTGTAGAGCCACCAGGCGGTGCGTTCAATGACGCCACCGCAGCGATGATAAAGTCGAAGTGCCGGCAAGTTGCCCAGCTGAGTGGCAACATGCAGGCGCGTCAGGCGTCGTGCTCGACACCAGTCAATGGCGGCCTCGATCATGCGCTGGCCGACGCCCAGGCCCTGCGCTTCAGGCCTCGTGGCCAACAGGCCGATCCTGCCACTGCCGTCGGCCAGTTCACGCAGTGAAACGAATCCCTGCAGCTCGCCCTGCTCGTTTACGGCAATCAGACACTGATGGTCAAATGTCCCGAGCACGGCGTTTTCCACCCATTGCGCATAAAAACGGCCGCTGTCTGCCGTTTTATACCACGGCGCGCGAAAGCGGCTCTGGGCAAAAGCGCTGCCGGCTACTTCGCGAAGCGCAGGGATATGCTCTTTACGGGCGATACGAATACCTTCCGGCCTGCCGCCCGTGCCGATGCCCAGTACGAAATCCGCCTCGCCTTCCACAAAACGGAACCCCAGCGCGCTTAACGCATCCAGCTCCGCCGTCTGTTGCGACAGGATTTTCGCCTGGACAAGGTCATATTGCTGCAGCGCTGCCTCATCGATCGGCGCATCGTGTAGATCGACGGTCAGCAACGCGCTGTTCATATCGAAAAACGCATTTTCCCAAGTCAGCGGGTCGATACGCCCTGCCAAACCCGGGACGTTCATCGCCAAAGACCTTTGGTATCGACCAGCCAGCGTGAACGCAGCCCGGCAACATCGATGGTTTTGAACTGCTGATGATCCACCAGCATGACCAGCACGTCCGCCTGGCGTAACGCTTCTTCCTGCGAAACCAGCACGCTTCTTTCCGGCATCCCGGGCGGCAGCTCGTGAATATTTGGCTCGACCAGCTGCGTGGTGCCCTGATGCCAGTCGGCGATCATCTGCGCCACTTCCCTTGCCGGGCTTTCCCGCAGATCGTCGATATTGGGCTTAAAGGCGAGGCCAAAGCAGGCAATGGTCAGTTCGCTGGGGCGTTTGTCGCTGGCGACCAGACACTCGGCCAGCTTTTTCTTCACCTGTTCCAGCACCCAGTGCGGCTTGCTGTCGTTAACTTCACGCGCGGTGCGGATAAGACGAGCCTGCACCGGATTCTGCGCCACGATAAACCACGGGTCTACGGCGATACAGTGCCCGCCAACGCCCGGGCCTGGCTGTAAAATATTGACGCGAGGATGGCGGTTAGCGAGCGCAATCAGTTCCCAAACACTGATGCCCTGATCGGCGCAAATCAGCGATAGCTCGTTGGCGAAAGCGATATTCACGTCGCGGAAACTGTTTTCCGTCAGCTTACACATCTCAGCGGTCCGCGAGTTGGTCACCACGCACTCCCCTTCGAGGAAAATGCGGTAAAGATCGCACGCCTTTTGTGAACAAAGTGAGGTCATGCCGCCAATCACGCGATCGTTTTTTATCAGCTCGACCATCACCTGGCCCGGCAGCACGCGCTCCGGACAATAGGCGATGTTCACATCGGCGTTTTCGCCCGCGTGCTGAGGGAAAGCCAAATCCTGACGAGCCATCGCCAGCCATTCGGCCATCTGCTCCGTCGCGCCCACAGGCGAGGTTGACTCCAGGATAACCAGATCGCCTTTTTTCAGCACGGGCGCGATCGACTCGGCCGCCGCTTTGACCCAGGAAAGATCCGGCTGGTGCCCGTCTTTAAACGGTGTCGGCACGGCGATCAGAAAAGCATCCGCAGGCTCCGGCCGCGTGGTGGCGCGCAGGTATCCCTGTTCAACGGCTTTTTTCACCACCACATCCAGGTCAGGCTCTATGATATGAATGTCGCCGCGGTTAATGGTTTCGACCGCCCGCGCGTTGATATCCACGCCGATGACTTTTTTCTGGCGGGAAGCGAAAGCCGCAGCGGTAGGCAGGCCAATATAGCCCAGCCCGATAACAGAAATGGTATTGAACATTATAAGGAAATCCGATTGTTTTTAAGGGCCTGCACGATACGTTCACAGGCCAGACCGTCGCCATAAGGATTATGGGCGCGGCTCATTGATTGGTAAGCTTCTTCGTCCGTCAGCAGGCGCGTGACTTCACGAACGATTTTTTGTGTATCAGTGCCGACTAACCTGACGGTCCCGGCATCGACGGCTTCCGGACGTTCGGTCGTATCGCGCATTACCAGCACCGGTTTCCCCAGCGAGGGCGCTTCTTCCTGAATGCCGCCGGAATCGGTCAGGATCAGCCAGGCCCGGTCCATCAGCCAGACGAACGGCAGATATTCCTGCGGCTCGATCAGTACCACATTGTCGATATCACTAAGGATGCGGTTGACCGGCTCGCTGACGTTAGGGTTAAGGTGCACAGGATAAACAATCTGCGCCTCCGGATGACGGCGGGCAATGTCTGCCAGCGCGCTGCAAATGCGCTCAAAACCGTCCCCGAAACTTTCTCGACGGTGGCCCGTTACCAAAATCAGTTTTTTATCCGCAGCCAGGAAGGGGTAGCGTGTCGCCAGGCTGTTGCGCAGCTGCTCGTCGCTTAAAACGCGATCGCGTACCCAAAACAGCGCGTCGATCACCGTGTTGCCGGTCACAAACATGCGTGCTGCGGGCAGGTTTTCGCGTAGCAGATTTTGCCGCGCCGTTTCGGTCGGCGGGAAGTGCCAGGTCGCCAGATGGCCGGTCAGCGTGCGGTTAGCCTCTTCCGGCCACGGCGAGTAAAGGTCGCCCGTCCGCAGCCCGGCCTCAACGTGTCCAACCGGAATTTGGTGATAAAAAGCCGCCAGACTGGCAGCGAACGTCGTAGTGGTGTCGCCATGTACCAGCACCACATCCGGCCTGAACTCTGCAAACACGCTTTTCAGCCCTTCCAGTATACGGCTGGTGATTTCCGTCAGTCCCTGGCCGGGCCGCATGATATTCAAATCATAATCGGGAACGATAGCAAACAGCTGCAGTACCTGATCCAGCATCTCACGATGCTGAGCGGTCACGCACAGACGCGCGTCTATCTCGCCATCCTGGGCAAGTGCATGAACCAGCGGAGCCATTTTGATCGCTTCCGGGCGCGTGCCAAAAACAGTTAATACTTTCACTGTTGTTCTCTTTCCTTCGTCTGTCAGGTAACTATAAATCGGCGCTTAACCGCGACGTCGGCGAATCAAAGCGGTACCCGCACCAACCAGCGCGCCCACGGCACCCCACATGATCATCATAAACAGGCGGCGAGGGCTGTCGCGCTTCACCGGCTCTTCCGGCGTGCGCAGATAGCGCCAGGTCTGGAAAGCGTTGTCCGGTTTTGGCCCGGCGCTCAGCGTGCTCAGCATGGCTCTGTTTTGATCATAGTCCAGATCGTAGGTCGGCCCGCTGGCCTGCAGGTTCTCTAACCGGGCCTGTAACAGGGAGCGTCCCAGCAAAAAAAGCTCGGAGTCGGGCAGCTGTTCGGAAGGGGTACTGGTCTTCGCCTGCTCGAAGCCCTGCTGTTGGGCAATTTTCAGCGCCTGCTGCACGCTATTGATCTGACGGTCGTAAATAGCTTTTGCTACCGCTTCCTGTCGCTGTACCTGTGCTTTTAGCTGCTGAGCACGAGCAGCCCAGCCCCCCACCAGCTCGGCGTTCAGATGCTGTGCGGCACGCTTACCGGCGAAAGCGACATACTCACGCAGCAGCGTGTTGGCCGCTGGTGCGGTTTCCGCAATCAGCCTGACGCTGTCGTTCAGGCTTTTTGCCGCGTCGCCCGGCTGGTATTGAATATTGGCAATCAGCTCGTCAAGCAGGGCAGCGTCGTCGCGGGCCTGTCCGCTCTGCCGCTGTTTGTAATAGCGGCTTTGCAGCCAAAACTCGCGACGCGTATCGTATGACGCAAGCTGCATCACAAATTCCTGATACGCTTCATCCGCAATAGCGGGCGCGGCAACAGGTGTACTGCTGGTGCGGCTGTCCAGACTGTTTAAAAACAGCTGCTGCGAATAGTAATTTCCCAGCATATTGACGGTGGGACGATCGGTAACCGCTGTGGTGCTCCATTTTGGCGTGATCAGCAGTGAACAGAGCCAGGCCATCAGGGCAAAAAGCAGCGCGCTGCCGATAATCCACCGCTTTCCTCGCCATAGCGCGCCGCACAGCCCGCGAATATCCAGCTCGTTCTCTGCAACGTCAGGATGCGTCATACATGATATTCCTTGTCCAGGGTAAAGAGGTCCAAAACGACTCTAGCGGGCTTTGCGCAGCCTTCTTTTAACTCTTTTCAGCATTCGCGCCACGCGCCACGCACGTTTGATACAGTAGCCGTACAGCATAAACGCCAGCAAAAACAGCACCAGCATCAGCCAGTCCGGCACAAAGCTGAGCGATTCGCCCAGCACGCCCACGCCGGCCAGCAGCGCGGCCGCCAGCGTGATCAGAAAGCAGGCCTGCCGTGAAGTGAAGCCAGCGCGCATGATCAAATGGTGAATGTGCTGGCGGTCGGCCGAAAACGGGCTCATGCCCTTGCTGAGACGGCGATACATAATGGCGATCATATCCATTAGCGGAATAGCGATCAGCCACAGGGCCGTAACCGGCGTAACGGGATGGCTTTGTCCCTGGGTCGCTTCAAGCAGGATCCAGATAATGGTAAAGCCGATCAGCGTGCTGCCCGCATCGCCCATAAAAACCTTATAACGTCGGCCGAATACGCCAAGATTAAGCAGGATATAGGGGATAATGGCGGCGATCATGGCAAAGCACCACATCGCCAGACTTTGCTGACCATCAGCGAACAGAATGATGCCCATCGCCAGAAAGGTAACGCAGGAAAGCCCGCCCAGCAGGCCATCGATACCGTCTACCATGTTAAAAGCGTTGATGGCGGCCCACACCGCAAACAGCGTCAGCACGTAGCCGAAAGGCCCGACGATCAGTTCCCAGGGGCCAAAAATAAAGCCCAGGCTGAGCAGATAGAGTTTGCCTATGGTCATCATCACCACGGCGATACCTGCCTGAACGCAGGCGCGTATCTTCACGCTGATATCAAAGCGGTCATCAAGTGCCCCGACCAGCACCAGCAAGCCTGCACAGCTCAGATAAAGCAGGCTATGGGGAATATAGTAATCGGTTACGGCGAAACCAAAACAGATGCCGGCGAAAACAGAGATGCCGCCAACCAGAGGAATCACGCCCTGGTGACGTTTGCGGTAGTTGGGCTTGTCCACCAGCCCCACTTTCTTGGCTGCTTTACGGGCGAAGAACAGAAACACCAGCGAAAACAAAAATATTAAAGCAAGCTCCGTACTCATATTGAGTAAATTCACATTAACCAGCTCTCTGCTAAGAATCCCAGTGTTATAGCAATTTCTGTGCCATAACTCGCTGTCGGATTCTGATGTCCATTGTGCCTCGGGGGAAATTCAGCCTGACCGCCCGATTTCCTGCCCATTGCACCTTTAATTTAATTCTCCAGTGGCAACATCGTATAGCCCATAAACGAAAAACGCCACGTCTGAGCGCGGCGTTCCCCGAGTTTTCTTCTTTTTCCGGCCTCTGCTGGGGTTTCGTACAAAAACAGCCCAAAAAAAGAGAGGGTTGATCGCTCAACCCTCTCTTTCCAACAGACCAGCCGATTTACGAACGCTTCATCATGTCGAAGAATTCATCGTTAGTTTTGGTCATCGCCAGCTTGTTGATAAGGAATTCCATTGCGTCGATCTCACCCATTGGGTGGATGATTTTGCGCAGGATCCACATCTTCTGCAGCTCTTCAGAACTGGTAAGCAGCTCTTCTTTACGCGTACCGGAACGATTGTAATCGATAGCAGGGAACACACGCTTCTCGGCAATTTTACGCGCCAGATGCAGTTCCATGTTGCCCGTACCTTTAAATTCTTCGTAGATGACTTCATCCATCTTCGAACCGGTATCGACCAGTGCGGTAGCGATAATAGTCAGGCTGCCGCCCTCTTCCACGTTACGCGCGGCGCCGAAGAAGCGTTTTGGACGGTGCAGAGCATTCGCATCCACACCACCGGTCAGGACTTTACCGGAAGCCGGAACCACGGTGTTGTAGGCACGAGCCAGACGCGTGATGGAGTCCAGCAGGATAATGACATCCTTTTTATGCTCAACCAGACGCTTGGCCTTCTCGATCACCATTTCAGCAACCTGCACGTGGCGGGAGGCCGGCTCATCGAAGGTAGAGGCGATAACTTCGCCTTTCACCAGACGCTGCATCTCGGTAACTTCTTCCGGACGTTCGTCAATCAGCAGCACCATCAGCACACAGTCAGGGTGGTTGTAGGCG
>Ga0157358_1001032_pt1 | contig 12087 bp, 14 predicted proteins | sample AttcapACBM2_FD_111484 | JGI IMG/M metagenome (GOLD analysis project Ga0157358, IMG submission 111484) | Fungus gardens microbial communities from leaf cutter ant in Botucatu, State of São Paulo, Brazil - Atta capiguara ACBM2 | ecosystem: Host-associated > Fungi > Mycelium > Unclassified ...
AAAGCGGATCATCGGGCGCGGTCCTGTTAACAGCGCATGCGGCGGGACGCGCGGTTTTTGCTGGCGGGCGTGCAGCGCCGCCGCGCTTTGTGACGTTGAGGCGTGAACCGGACGGCTGTCCAGGATTACAACTATCCAATGATACACTGAGCCGTTAATCGTTTATTTACGAAATCGTCTCCACGCCCGCCATTAACTTATCTTTATTGATCTTATCGCCTATAGCATCTAAAAACGTTGATGCTTGCTGCTCTGTTAGACTCTGTTGGGCATTGACGGCATTTAAAATCGTAGAAAATTCTATTTCTTTTGCTGAGTAAAGTTCTTCAACCTCTTTTCTAAGTTCTTGAATTGATTGGCTGTTATTAAGTTCGAAAAATTTATCCATTATAGACATAGACTTAACAACAACATGTTGAATCTTGATTTTTTCATTCAATATGGCGTCAATGTCTACTTTATGTGTAGCTATAGAACGTTTTAAAGTTTCTACTTCATCGTCTAATGCCTTTTTGATGGACTCCATCTCATCTGTTTTTAACACTTCACGTCTGCCGCGCTCTATCTGCTCCTGAATGTCAGCATCTGCTTTAGCTTTTGCCAACTCTTCAGCCCTGTCAGCCTGAACTTTCAAAGTGGAAAGGTTGATCGCTTCTTGATAATTTTTTTCTTTGACCTTGAAGATATTGTCGCTATACCTGTCATCAGCCCACTTATGCGCCTGAGATAAGAGCCATTGAGCGTAGGGCGAAACTATAGCTAAAAGGCTCCCTGATAGGATGGGAACAATCATGTAATGTAGGTAGAAGAGCTTTTGTGAAAGGATGTAATCGATCCTGAATTTTACAGGTGCATCACTCATGAACAACATCGCCAAGTTAGGCCAGTTGAACCAGAGCCACGCCAGAATAATGAAACCCCATAAAGGATTCTTCATTCTTTCTTCTAATACCTTTTTGACTGAATCTGTAAGACCTTCGCCCATCTTAGTTCCCTTAAGTTGAAGTTTTTCTTATGATAATCTGTTTCCGAATTTTTCGGAATAAACCTAATGAGAAAATAATATCAACCTAATAACAACTGCTTGATTTCGTGGGGGTAAGTCTTAAGATGAATCTTATAGGCCAAAACTGTGAAGGAACGGTGATGAAAAAAATTCTTATAGCAGCGACTTTTTTAGTCATGCCTCTGTTTGCTCATGCTGATGGAGGGGCTGGCTATGGAAATACGAAGTGGGATATGAGGCCGTCTGAGGTAGTCGCAGCACAGGGCAATGGCGCACATCTGATTTCACCTGAAAAATACAAAGGCAGTGTAGGCAAAGTTAGGATCGACAACGTGAACATTGGAAGTGGTCTCTACAATGTTAACTTCCTTTTTGACGATTCTGACCGTCTGGTTCAGACCAACGTCACAAGTATCGAGCAAAAGAATGAAGGCATAATTGTTCGTCAGTTCAACACGTTGAACCAGTTACTGACTCAAAAGTATGGTAAACCTGAGTTTGCAAACGCAGATAGTGTCACATGGAAACTCCCTTCTACCACGGTTGAATTAAGTAAGATGATCATTCCTGGCATCATGGCACAAACCGTGGTTCGCTACATTCCAACAAGCAGAGTTAATAAAGACACGTCGAATCTTTGATTAGAGTGACAACACCTTATTTCTAATGCCTTTGTGATGGTGGCAGGGCAGACACTTTGTCACCTTCACTTTTACAGGAACACTCAGCAGCAAAGCATATTATTCTTGACAGAAACTATAACATAGGTTACTATTAGTTAAGGTTGATGTTATCCCGCTTTCATCACACCCTTCATGTATGAATACCTCTTAAACAAACTCTTCAATGTCACCTGACAGATTACTTTGATTGTCCCTGCAAGTTGATGCGGGTCGTAAAACCAGTGTTAGCTCTCATACATGGCTGACGGTTTCTCGTGGGGACAATTTTTTTTAAGGTGACATTGAAGAGTTTTTTATTGTCTGTTTGACAGTAGCTCTACTATCCCGCAACCACTTATCACACTTGAGGTTTTAATGTATGGAATGACTACATTCACCAAATCTTATCACCATGTAATGCTTGATAAAGATCCACGTATGACCAAGCCTATGAAAGAGGTCTACTGCTTCTTGCTCAGCTTCCAAGAAACTGAATCAATTAGCCAGATTTTCCCTTCTACTCAGAAAATTGCTGAATTTACATGCAATTCAGATAGAACGGTTAAGCGTGCGACAAAAGCATTACAAGACATCGGCCTCATCCAGAAAACACGTCGCTTCAACTCATCCAGTATTTTTAAGGTCATGCCCTACGCTACGAAAGATGTAGGGGCCACACAGTCCCTTACCATTGGGCCACACAGTCCCCAGGCTGGGGCCACAGTGTCCTCTTATAAGATCACTGATAAGATCAAAGATAAGATCAGTTTAGAAGAGGAAGGTCAAAACCAGGACGCTTCGCTGTCACAGGTAAACATGGGTTTGGATGAAACCAGAATCCATTGTGATAAGAGCGTTAGCGATCTTAGTCTTGATGAAGAAATCTCTGAAGAGAAATCTGTAAAGAGAGAAGAACTGGTGACACAGACATACGCCAGTATGCCTCTTGCTCAAGATGACTTCGATGATGAACCGCTTGATCATGACGATGATTATTCAGATTCATTTACTGCAACTCAGGATGACTTCGATCATGAACCGCTCGATCATGACGATGATGAAAAAGTACCTAATCAGAATATCTTCGCTACTGGTAATCGTATCGCAATGGCTCCGCATCAGTTAAAGCGTCAGAAGCAACTCATTCGTAACAATCCCGTCTATTAATCCTCCTGCTCAGTCCTAACTCTGAAGGCTGAGCGTTAATCTCATGGCAGCATAGGCTCCATCCCATGCACAAGGTATTCCCCCAATGACACTCACACCAACAAAGGAAGTGCAACGCTTCCTCTCTCTGATCCAATCTGGACAGACTCCCTCAGCCGCAGCTAAACAGTCCGGTCTTAACCCTCATGAAGCTATCCTGATCCGTAGACTCGCTGGGCTTCCCGTCAACAGTCCTAAGCAGAACATCCCTGAACAGGTCGTTAATCTGCGCTCTGAGGGATTCACCCATAAGCAGATCGCTGATCAGCTCTCAATCTCCCAGAGCTACGTAAACCTGATCCTATGCAAGCATCGTAAAACACTCACCCGGTAACTGATCAATGTCCCAGCAATTCATAATCCATTTTCTCTACGATATCGTTCCAACAAGCGCACTGACTGTGTTCATTCTGAAACTCGTCAATGATCTGACCAGCAAAGACGACTGAAAATACACCATTCAGAAGCGCATCAAGCTAACTTATTGATCTGTAATGACATATCTGAGCATTTTCTGATTGGTATCTGCTCAGTGTCTCTCGCTATTGCTACCCAGATCCCCATTCTCAAAAAACCAAAAGGCATATCTATGAATGACTACCAAAACCACCACACCCGATACTGACACTGTGACAGAACTGGCTCAATCAGCCGCCTACAGCTTCCTTGAAGCAATCCTCCACAAAGACGCTCTCACCCTCCGCAAATATGGTGTTGACGATAAGACCACCAGCGCCATTGACCTGAAGACACAGATCGATGTCGCTCAAAAACTATTAGCCTCGGACAACAACCAGCGACGCTCTATGTCGAAGCGTGTACTGGCTGCTCAGGCTGGACTCCCAACTAAGGCAGACGTTACAACATCCAGTGTGACCGCTTCTAAATCCGCGCCCAAGCCCACCTTCCAGCGCCATTCTGTAGCCCCTAAAGCAGTCGCTTAACAAGTCTCAAAACCATCCCCTTTCAAGACATCTGAAAACCTATCTCAAAAGACCTAAAATGAAGTCTCAAAAGGTTGTTTTAGCTTTTTGATACATGTATATTTATGAGACTAACTTTTGAGACAAGGATCTATCACATGTCAGTAATCGGATATGCTCGTGTATCAACAAACGAACAGACCATTGCAAACCAGCAACAGCAAATCTCTGAAGCTGGTTATCAGGTTCCAAAGTGGTTCAGTGATTCCGCTGTATCAGGTGCTGTTAAGGCGTCAGAGCGTCAGGGGTTCAGTGACCTTCTGAAATATGTTCGAGAAGGGGATACACTTATCGTTGTCGCAATTGATCGTCTTGGGCGTAACACAATCGACGTGCTGTCCACAGTTGAACTTCTTCAGGCTAAGGGCGTTAAGGTTATCAGTCTTCGTGAAGGCTTCGATCTGTCTACCCCGGTCGGGAAAGCCATGCTGACCATGATGGCTGGACTCGCATCACTGGAGAAGGATTTGATCGCAGAACGCAGAACAGCAGGCATCAAACGTGCTCAATCTGAAGGTGTCCACTGTGGCAGACCGATTAAGGCCACTGGAGAGCAGGTTGAACAGTTGGTTAAGGCTGGCATGTCACCAAAAGACATCATGTCTCAACTGAACATCAGCAAAGCAACGTTTTACCGTCTCAAGCAACAGGCGACATCGTGACAGGTTAATCTACAGCGGGTCTGTAAAGGCCCACGGTGACCAGAACCCTTCTCAGAAGCTCTCACAGCGCATCTGTACAGATATTTTACTTCCTTTTGCAAAGTACCTGCCCGTGCCTTTGTGACGAGTCTAAGTACCCCGATTCAGACGCTACAGATATTTCTCACAGCCACTCCCCCATACCCCTGTTAATTCATCCCCCCAATTTTTCAGAAGAAAGAATCTAAAAAGGCCACCAGCAATGTCTACCAAAATCTCCCAATCAGAAATTGAGTTCAACCGTCGATTGTCAGAAGAAGACCGCCAGCGCGAAATACTGCGTCAACAGGCTTACCGTGATGTGCGTGCACAAGCGCACCTGTTCAGAGTTCTCCCGACAGAACCTGCACACCGTTACCAGAACAGTGAGGGTTACCGTGTGACCTGCGACAGCTTGCCTTTATCACTTTGTTAACAAGAATGCAATCAATATTATTGACAATTTTGTTATATTCTGTTACTATATCTCTTGTGGGCTGTTGAGAAAGATAGTTTCTTTTAAGAGGGTTGTTATCATCTCTCTGCCCATATCCTCGCTATATCCGCAAATACCTCTCCCCTCAAAATCCTGTAGGTTCTCCGACTCTCTCCATCGGTTCAGACAGCAGGTGCAAAGCCACTTCTCTTCCTTGCAGGGTAAGCGGTCTCAAGTGGTATTTGCGGATATTGTCTTGTCATTTCACTATCCGATCCTGATTAGCTCGCCCCTGATTATCGGGGGCGGGTATTTTTAATGAGAGAGACTAATAATGATCCCTGCAATCCTTACAACCATTCTCGTTGTACTTCTGTGCCGCGCTGATTCCATGTGGAGACAACGCAATGCTTGAAGTTACCGAACTCCTTAAGCTGATGGAGACTCAGCAAGAGTCCACCAGCGTTAAAACCATTGAGCAGCACACCCAGCAAACAGACCGCTTGTCAGAACTTGAAACAGAGTTGGTGACGGTCAATCGAAAGCTCAGCGTGACCCGTAAGAATATCGGTCACTATGAGCAATTGGCTGCACAAATGCTCAGGACTAACCCTGAAAGGTTCGGGCCTGAAGTGGTGAAGCTGCTGGAAAACATCATCACTGCAAAGGTGATGCATGACCATCCAGAGTTATTCGATGAACTCCACCAGCTTGAGCAGCGTGCTGAACAGATTTCTAAAGAGGTGGGCGCTTAATGAATGACCATATTATCAAATGGCGTGACCCAGAAGATCTCAGCCGTGGCTTTCTGATTGACCTCGACACTGTCCAAACAGGCCAGATCTTCAAATGCATTTATGACGAGCCTTACTTACTGGTTAATGCTTTCTCCGATGCATTTTTGCTGATGCGCTTTTCCCCGGAAGAAGCCGCAGAACACGCCAACGAACTCTACCAAACAACACGTGCCCAGATGGATCAGTTTATTGACCGTCTCCGCTCAAAACCTTATGTACAAAATCCCTGCAACCACGGACATACACACTAATGATCACCCTAAAACACATGCAAACTGAGTCATACCATATCAAGCAAGACCAGACCGACACTTTCGTTGACGTTGATGAGGCACTAACAGAACGCATCCAACAGGAAGCCATCGCCCATCAATCTTCTGCACAGAATAAATCTGAACAGGCTGAACTTGATCGACAGGCTGACTTCGACGACCTGTTCCCATCAGAAAAGCGTCTGGCAATTGAGCGCCACTACACGCCAATCATTCAGAAACTCGCCAAACAGCATGAAGAACTATGTGACAAGGTCGCAGAATTTGAAGATAACCAGACTCGTTACTGTATTGAACTACAAACCCGGTTTGCCTATGAACTCAAACACCCGGATGTAAAGACCGTGGACTGTGCTGGTGAACATCATTTCAATGAGATGATCAAGACTGGCGGCCTGCACATTGAAGGCTACAAACTGGTTGAGAAACGTTCACTTGGTGGGCTTATTCAGATGGTTAACGGTGTGAAGGTTGCTACGCCAGGATCATCACGACTGATCTATATCCCTGTAGACGTCGAAAGCCTTATGTCATACGCACACAGCCCAGAAGCTCGGTCTCACGCGCAAGATCTTTTCGATGCAGAGTTACAACGCCTCATCAATCGCCGCAAGAAATCCGCCCTGGCGTTAACCGAAGTGAAGCAGGCAGCGCGTAATGCACTCGCAGCGATCACTTCGTTTGAGCAGCTCATCTCTGACGCGGTCAAGCGTGCGAAGAAGTAACCCTCACACAATTAAGACCCCTCCTTAAGCTCTGGTTATGCCAGGGCTTTTCTTTTATCTAAGGTAAAGCAATGGCTAATCAGGCAGTTGTAGACGAATTTATTATTTCACTTAGCTTTTCAGAGAAGGTGCTGGCTGGCCTGACTAAACTTGAAAAGCAGATCCTCCCAATCGCTACGAGGATGGAGAAGAGACTGGACAAAGTCTTCTCAAAAGATCGCAGCAAACTCATGAACCCGACTTTCGCGGCTATAGAGAAACGAGCACAGACAGCGTCACGTAATATCAACCGCTCTCTGACAGGTGCCTTTCGCATTGGCAATGCTGGTAATGGGATCTTCCGTTCATACGAGCAGGAGGGTAGAGCAGCAGCGAGAAACATCTCACGTATGATGCAGGCTGCATATCGGACACAGCCTCGTGTGACCATTCCACCTTTAACAACATCTCCCAGAAACCGCCCACCAGCTAACGTGCGTGATCGTATTAACACTGTGGCTGAACGTGCACGCACAAGCTCTCTGTATGGACGCCTACAGCTACGTGACGATGGGTCAGCCGAACGCTATAGCTCACGTTTACAGCTTCTCCAGATGCAGCATACAGCGTCTCAGAGTGGCCTCACTGGCTTCCAGGCAAATCTCCGTCGTTTAAATTTTGAGTTTTCACAGCAGCTCAGAGTAGCGTCACAGGCTCGTGCTTCACAGCGTCTTGCTGCAATGGAATCAAGCAACCTCGGATCAGCGTTTGGCGGTATCTCATCAGCAGCAATCCCCCTCGTTGGTGCTCTGATGTCTGTGCAGAAAGCTGTTCAGTTCTTCCAGGACAGCATCGAAGAGGGTGCGAAGCGTCAGCAGGCTGCAACTATGTCTCAGGTAGCATACGGTTCGAAGCAGGAAGCTCTACGCATGACGATCAAAGCTGATGAAGTCGCTAATCAGTATGGCCTTGACACTGTGACAGTACGTCAGCAAATGGCCCAAATGAGAATGACGATGCCTAAAGCATTCGATAACGACAAACTCGCTAAGTTCTTCGGTGATGAGTCCGTTTTTGCGCACACAACAGGCATGAACAACGACGCTGTTTACCGTCTTAACTATGCTATCCAACAGATTGCGGCTTCTCCAAAATTAAACGGGCAAGACTGGCTTCAGGTAGTAAACGCGAGTCCCGCCCTCGTAGCTAAGATGGCTGATACACTCGGTGTAAAAGACTCTGCTGATGTGAAAGCGAAGCTGAAAACCATGAAGGGATCAGACATCGCTGAACTGATGATGAAAGCGATGCAACCAACTCCCGAACAGGTGAAGATGGCCCAGCACAATATTCTGGCTGCTCGTGGTCGCATGTACAACGCTGAACGCTATGCGATGGATAAAAATTTCCGAGGCTTCAGCTCACACCTTTCAACTCTGTATGACTCCCTTGCCAGTTCACTGAACAACTCAGGTGGACTGTTTGAACGTGGCGGTCAGGCTATCGGCTGGTTCATCGACCGTCTGAACGATATTACGAAGACACTCGATAACATCGGGATGAACATTGACGGTTACCTGACCCTGTTTGAAGAGAAGTGGGACAAGTTCTACAGCACACTGTCACCATCTACACAGAAAGCCCTCGACACTGTTAAAGACCAGCTCAATATCTTCTTTGACTGGCTCCTTGTGACCGCGACCGCTGCACTTGGTTTGGGTGGTTTGAAAATGGGTGGACGGCTGCTTGGTGTGGGTCGTGCTGCTGGTGGCACTGCTGAGGCTGCTGCTGAAGGTGGTGCAACTTCTGTGATGGGAAGTACAGCAGGTAAAGCATTCGGTATTGCAGCCGCTGCATACATTGGCGTTGAACTCGGTAACCTGATTTTTGATAAGTGGATTCCAGAGTTCCAGAAATTCGCTAACAAGGAATGGGGATGGGGCGGTGCAACTGGTACTGAAACCACACATGGTGGCAACACACTTAAAGATAGTCCTGTTGATTGGCTGTTCACTAAGATCGGTGATGTGTGGGATGGACTTGGTAAAGGTGGTCTTAAAGATCCAGCTCTGGCAGGTTACAACCCATACGCACAGCAGAATCAGGCTGCACTGTTAGCCCAGAAGCCTATCCAGTTTGCACCTCTACGCATTGAAGTAGTCTCAAATGGACAGCTCAACGTTGCCCTACCTGGTGGAGAAATTCAGCGTGTGGCTCTGGACACAATCAACCAGCAGCACGAACTTCAGATGATGTCTGCAACTGGTCTTGCTGGTTCATGGCAATCACCGGGAAACAATGCTGGTTGGAATCCTTCTTTACTCAAAAAATCTCAGTAAATTTGACCCCGTTCAGTGAAAGCTGTTCGGGGTTTTTTCAATTCAGAGTTGTTCTTCACACTTTGCCAGAAACAAAAGGTTAGATGCAGTCAGGTGCAATGCATAGCTCGCCAGATGGTCAAGAACTGTAGTGATCTCATGACCCTGACCGTGACCACCTTCCTTGTTCCTGATAGTGGGAATCCCACTTACAAGAAGAGATTTAAAAGACGAAAATTGCTCCTGCATATACTCAGGGATCAACCCATTCACCAGACAGCCGTTGATCAGTTTCTTCGCTGTATCATTCTGGTTAAGCTCCCAACCATGCTTAACATGGATTGACTTCATCATGCTCTCAAACGCTTTCAGGCAGTCATTCAAACACTCTTTGTAATTCTGGTGGCGATAATGCTCGTGGGCTGACAGGAACTCATCGTTAACCCCTATGTAACTTGGGTTGTTACCTAAGATCTGAAGTGTTGGCTTTACGGCTTCAGAGTGTAAAAATTGCGAGTCAACTCGGATAATCTCGCCATTTTCAAACTGATAGCCTACACCTGCCTCCCTGCATCGGTAATTAAACTCATTGATTGCTTCATCAATCGTGACCGGGTCAGTGTCATAATAACCAGCTCGTTGACGAACCTCACCGTCGACCATTTTGAAAAGAAGGTCAATTACATCCAAAAATTTTTCAGGGTCTTCTTCCGTTAAGAGCATGTAATGCACAGCATCAGCAGCTTGTTCCTCTGTCTGTGATTGCTTAAATTCCCCGTACTCACGGCAGAGAATAGTCTGTACTTTTTCGTAGAGCATTCCACTCGGTGTGAAAAAACTATCTCGATAATCTTCTCTGAGCACATCGGAGAGGATCTGAACTATCTGAACTCTTAAGGTCTCTGAAAATTGTGTGTACTGATAAACATCAGAAACACCACCTCTTAAACGTTTTTGTCGCCTGGAATAAAGCTCATAGATTGCCACGATCATCTCCCTTGCTTACTGCACAGCATCATTGTCTTGGTCTATTTGGTAAACTTTTTAAAGCTCTTCATCTGGTACGCTGAAACTGCAATGACCTGAAAAGCCAGCGTTAACGTACACTCTGTGACCGTGGCTATCATACACACAGATCAGATCGTTATTGTCATCCCGGTACTTCTCCTTAAGCTGAGCAGCCTCTGCAACATTGCTCAAACCCACCAGCAGTAAAAGACCGAACAGTATGATTTTCATTCTTCATCCTTAACCCAATCGGGCGCATCAGCCATTAACACGTGATTGGGTGTGTGACCTTTACCATTGGTGAAACGCACTTCTGAGTACCCCATGACAGGCAGCAGTTCCAGATCTCTGGCACCATCAATAACCCTGTCCAAAGGATAATCATGGAACACAAGACCATTATGGAACTCGATCCTGCAAACCTTCCTTGCTGTATCGACTGCGATAGTTCGGAGCATGCGCTTGATGATGATTTGCGCTTCTATCCTGTCCTTTTTAACAGTCATATCCAGATGGTTAATCGTGTCCAGCTTGCTGGACTGGTCACGCTGGTGGGCCTCAGCAACAGCTTTTTCAGCTTCTTTGATCTGTTTGTTGAGTACTCTTAATTCACCTGCAACTGATTCAGTGTCATCCGTCAACATAGCCAGCTTTACAAGCCTCTCCCGCTGCTTCTTTAGCGTCTCAAGCTCAGATTGAAGGTTACCTATTACCTTACTGTTATCACTGCTCAGATTGAGCCTGTGAGCGTTATAGAGCAGCCCCTGAACCAGTGCTTTATCAGTCTGTAACCGGGATATCCCCTTAGCGTTACATCGACCTTCATACTTCATTGAACATCTGTAGTTACCAGACCGTTTATCAGTAACGCCAGTAACGATCATGATGAAGCCACACTGAGAACAGCGCATAACGCCTTTGAACAGATTTGTCAGCAATGGCTTGTCTGATGATGGTCTGCGGCCTGAGCCTTCTTTGAGTTGCTGTACAGCGAAGAATTGCTCTTGTGTGATAATCGCGGGGTAGTAGTCGGGGATCTCCTGAACACCTTTGACAACCATCGACTTTGAGGGGACTTTGTATCCAATCACCGCACGATTGCTCATAAGCTCGGTAACCGTAGATTGAGACCACACACCAGCCTTTGACCTGAACTGATTAAGTGTGACGAATCCTTCTTCATTCATCTGTCTGGCTATCTTCACATGGGACAGACCATCAAGACGTAGTTGGAAGACCCGCTGAACAGCTTTTACGTTTTCGGGTATCTGTTCGAACTCTGTACCGTTTTCAGAGACCTTCAACCACGCTACACAGCGACGAGACATAATCTTGCCTGTTGATTCTGCTTCTCGACGTTTATTAGCCCACGCTGACTGAAGCCTTTTCGACTTGGTCAGACTCTCTTCATGTGCACGTTCCATAACAAGCATGGCCTTGATCATCGACAGGCTGTCTCTCAGGGATTCTTCCTTGTACCAGCTTCCATCCACCAGCGTGACCACTTCAACGCCTGCCCTGAGTATCTTTCTGAGTTGTTCACCAGCCTTATCAATGTCCTGCCTGGATACCCTGTCCAGACTCTCAACTAAAAGTACGGAACCGGGTTCGATATAACCAGACTCGACAGCAGCCAGAAACTCACTGAACGCACCAGATTTAGCATTGGCCCCTGAGTAACCACTGATCCCCAGATCCTGAAAGCGCATGTGTTCATCCAGAACGTAACCGGGATTCTGTTCCAGCCATGAATTTATGAGTCTGCTCTGTCGCTTGGTGCTGTCACCGATAGATTGCTGTCTGGTGGAGAACCTGACATAAGAAATGGCTTTTGGCATGGGGAAACCCTGAATAGTCTGCTGATCCAGAGTGTATCATAAGGCAGGTTACATCAGCACCACACGATTGACGCCGCGCTGGAGCAGGCCACGATTCAGCGCGCGCTCAGCCTCACCTTTCGCGAAAAAAGCGGCATGCCGCACTTCCACGCCATAGGAAAAAGAGGCAGGCAGACT
>Ga0157358_1001034_pt1 | contig 12072 bp, 10 predicted proteins | sample AttcapACBM2_FD_111484 | JGI IMG/M metagenome (GOLD analysis project Ga0157358, IMG submission 111484) | Fungus gardens microbial communities from leaf cutter ant in Botucatu, State of São Paulo, Brazil - Atta capiguara ACBM2 | ecosystem: Host-associated > Fungi > Mycelium > Unclassified ...
ATACTTCAATTGATGCTAATATTATGAAAACTGTCTTATTTTAGGTCTTATAAGACTTTATATATGTTCATCAACAACTTGATGTAGTTTTTCAGGAGTTTTATTTGTATTCTCATGATAAGTGTATTTCACAACTTATCTGGAACAACTTTCTTTAGTTTGCTAATGTGTACTTTGTTTATATAGTTTATAAAGTTCTTTTTAGTTAGAGCCTTTTTGACTATAGAATTCTCTTGCATCTTATATGTGCTAATAGCTCAACACTGGTTGGGTTAAACATTTGTGCTCTAGCTGGCTGTATTTTCTTTCTAATTCATGCTGATTATATTCATTGATAACAATGGCCAACTTTGTCACTACTCTTTCCAAGCTTACATCTCTTTTAGAAAATCTATGTGAAATCAACTCTTGCTCTTACCACTAAAGATATGCTGAATGCTTCAGTACTTTCTTAGACCAATGATGTGGATTAGATAGCCAGGAGAAACTTTCTAGACTTCCAAGCCTTAGCTTTTCTTAATTCCACTTTGCCAGATAACTTGTCAATACATAGCCAGTCTAATGCTAAGGCTCTTTGGACTTATTTTTGCCCAAAGTGTTGTTAATCCTTTTTAATGCTCCCTCTTTATTATCTTTTTGTTCATAAATATTTTGTTGTTCTTAGGAAAAATTGCTTTAAGAACTCAACTCTACTTTGTTTGTAAAGTTTCTACAGATCAACATTTTACTTTATTAGCTTGATTAGCATAGACTGTTAAGTATGTTTTCAAGGGAGTAAAAGGATAGAAACACCAATTTTAGCAAACTACTCATGTGTTTAACAACATTCATATTGCATCTAAACTAAGGGTTATAAAAGTTTCTCCTAAATCTGATATAGCTATTGTCTGAATAGATATTTAAGACACACAAAGCAGTTTATCAGCTAAAATGCTTATCAATAGGTCCTTTAATGTGGAAAGTCATATTGTAACAATACAAGGAGTAAACATCAACCTAGATGTGCTTTAATACAAGACCTGTTGGAAGTAGGAACATATAACTTTTGCATATAGAATCTAAGAGTAAAAATACATCCAATGTAATAGGCCCTATAAAACAGAACATTACCATCACTTTATCTGATATTGCAAGGCAAACTTTAAGATGAACCCCCTAAGACTGAAAACCAAGTAGAACAAACCATGCCCTTACTCATTCAAATGCTTGAACTGCAAAGGAGATCATCAAGCAGATTTGAATGCTTGTCCTTTTTGGAAACACTAATTCAATAAAGAGTGGCATACAAAGAAATTCCAAGAATTCCAAGAAAGCAGAAAGAACTTGATTTGCTTAGCTATGAGCATTTCTCAAGCATAATTATTAAAAACCTCAAGATATTCTCACAAAATGTTCGAAAGAACAAAACACTTATCAAACTAATACTAGAAACTTAAATTCTTTTGACTTACTCTTCATTCAAGAGCCTCCATAGTCTTTTATATGAACCATTTCAAGTTTTTCTAGCAAAAAAGGGAACAAAGTTATAGATACCTCTAACCATCTAAACTAAATAACATTTTCCAGATCAAGTACTGATGATCACAATTATCTGAGAGTTGTAATATACATCATAATTCATTTGATGTCTATGTATTTTTTCTTTAAGAAAAGACTTTTTCAACCACAAAGACATTTGTTATTTCTCCTTTTTCAATAACAGTTCAATTTTCTTCCTGATTAACATTTATTCAGACAATAACCATTCAGTTTTAAAGTATCTCAAGGATACTGAAGCAAATATTCACAATGTTTTAATTATGGCTAGTAATCTCAATATCAGGGATAATGATTGGGATTCATCTTACTCTTTTCATTCTTCTTATAAAGATATTTTATTAGAGATTGTGAACTTTTTTGATCTTACCCTATCTTTAGCCATCTAGCAGATTTCTACCCATTACTCTGATAATGAGAACAATCCCAATTCAATCATTAATCCATTCTTCCTACAGTCAAATTCTACAGAACTTAACAACTATGAAATTCATCCAGAACTTTATTCTTCATCAGATTATGCTCCTCTTACTGTGGACATCATAATTGAGGAAGAGTTCATTCTGGATAAAAAACATACCATTGTTAAGAATAATGAAGAAGAATTCGAATTTGTAAAGGAGTTCATAAGAAAATTTGAAAGTATCAATATGGTAAACATTACTAACAAAATATCTCTCAAATGCATAGTTCAAAAATATGCTGATATAGTAGAGTCAACATGGATATCACATTCTTGATGGATCAATATTATGAGACATTCCAAAAATTGGTGGAATAAAAAGTGTTAGGAAAAGCTTACAGCTTATAGAGTATCCAAGAAAGTTAAATAATGAAAAGACTTCAAGAAAACAGTGAAGAATACAAAATGATTATTCTTTAACAAAAAAATTCAAGAAATTGCATCAAGGAATCATAGACTATAGAACCTTACAAATTGGGTTAAGAAACAAAAACTACTGGCTATTGAAGTGATTCAATTTAATGGATGACTATGTATCAAGATTGAAGACCTTTGGAGAGTACTTCATCAAATATTCAATTCAGCTTAAAGTTGACAAATAAATGAGTCTTTATTAGAGAAACTCCCATCCAAACAGTACTCATCATAGAAGCCCTTTTCTAGAAAAGAATTTACAATGGCTATTAACAAATGTAATAATTTTTCTGCTTCTAGACCAGATAGAATTTTGTGGAAGCACCTTAAGCTAATCATCAAAAATGATAAATGTCTAGAAAACATTGTCAACATCATTAATACTTGTATTAATTTAGGATATTGGCTATTGCATTTCAAGGCATTATCATCTATTATCATCTCAAAGTGCAACAAAATTGCTTATGATTCTCCCAAGTCATTCTGCCCCATTTTTCTATTAAACATGCTAAGAAAACTGATAGAGAAAGTTATTGGTGAACATATACAGTTATATTTGATTACAAACAACTTTATTCACCCAAACCAACTTAGGGGTCTTAAACAATACTCTACTACAGACATAGGCCTATTCTTAACTCATTTAATCCAATCTGGATGGGTTAAAAAGCAGGATATGATTCAGAAATTTCTCTATTCTTTTCTGGCTATTTAGGGAACAGGAAAACTTGTTATTTATGGAATGGTTTTACTTCATATTTTTCCTCTGTGGATGTAGGTGTCAGTCAAGGATCAGCACTATCTCCTATTTTATCTGCTCTTTTTATTGTTTCAATTATTCATATCTTTGAAAAATGAATAAAAAATCTAAAAATTTCTATTTTTTTTCTTTTATTTGTTGATGATAGACTGTTCATCTCTCAGGAGGGATCATTTGTCAGCACAAATGCTAATCTTTTTTGTAGCTACAATGTTATGTCTTTACTACTAGATTAGTTTGGACTTATAGTCAAATATGGGAAAACTGAAAATTTCCATTTTTCCAGGTCACATGGTATCTTCAATCCTCCAACTGTGGATCTTAGTCAAATCAGTGGCCCTATTTTTTATCCTAAATATATGTGGCAAAATCTTAGGTTCATTTTTGATAAAAAATTCTCTTTTCAACAATATATCAATTTTTATATGAATAAAGCTCTTTTTACAGTCAAATGCATGAAAATGCTAGGCAACTCAATGTGTGGACTCCTACATTACCAAAAACATCTTCTCTATAGGATATTCATTCTCTCAATCACTCTTTACAGCTTTCCTTTGTGATATTACAACAAAGTACCATTATCATACTCTTTCAAAGAGCTTAACAAAATGCAACAATGAGCTGTATTGTGGATTCTAGGTGCTTTTTGTACGTCTCCATCTATGGGAATAGAGGCCATTGCTAGTCTAATTTCTATATAACTACATTTTTAAAAATTGAGTAGTAGAAATCAATTATGAATGGTCACTCTTCTATACCACTTTGATTCTCTGAATTTCGATCTTTATCTGGGTCATAAATTAATTGACATTTTCTCTAGTCACATATTTTTTTCATAATGCTGATCATAGTTCTAATGAAAGCAAAGTAACTCAGTGCAAGAAACTCAATAAAATTGTTCTCAAATCATCATTAAATCCAAGAAAGTCATTATTGTCTCAGATGCAAACATCAAAAACAATGTCACTTTCTCTATCTCTTCTATCCATTCCTTCAATAATCTGCTGAAGAAAACACTTCATCATGCCATCAACATTACATCAATAGAGGCTAAATTATTTGCCATTGGATGTGGTATTAATCAGGTAGTTCAAATACAAAATGTCTTATACATTATAGTCATAACTAATGTAATTCATGCAGCAAAAAAGATATTTGACCCTTCTATATATCTATATTAATAACAAACAATCATGATATCCAAAGAACTAAGAGTGTTCTTTAGCAAACATGAGGATAACACCATAGAATTTTGGAATTGTTCTAATGATGAATGGCATCTTCATGCAGTGGTGGACAAGGAAATAAAAAAATTCAACTTTATTCCATTATATCAAAGTAAAGTATCATGGGATTACAGCAAGAAAGAGGAACATGACAACATCATCAATGGATAGTATATGACTTTTAAATTGTCAAATCTCAAGAGTAGAAATTTCTTTCAACTATTAAACAACAATCTATCAGAAATTGAGCCTGCTTATACAAAAAGAGGCCTATAGTTAGAACACTTTAGCTTGTCAAATTTGCTGTGTGCTCAAGCCACCTGAGCTATTACCAATTATACCTTAATTAGAGAGTATTGTTTAAAATTTTTCCTAAGAGAAGATTTTAAATGTCTGTGTAGATCATACCCAATTAAATTAAGACAATATATCTTCTACAAATGCAGACAATTCAATAAGTATTGGAATCCAATGAGAGAGACAATAAATCATTTTATCTCTTTCTTAGAATTTAATCCAGGTGCTTTTTCTTTCAGGAAAGGCATTATATAGGCAAACTTTCAATCTACTTTGGTAAATTTATTCTTTCTTTTCTTTTCTCTTTTAGTTCTATCTAATGTAGTCATAAAGTAGCTACCATAGTCTGTCTTCATGCTCTATGTAATAAATTGTTGAATTAAAAAAAATTATTTATACAAAATAATGATGGTCTGTACACAAATTGTTTCCATCACATGATCAAAACTTGTACTTGGTGGGGCTGTTAACTGTTATAGCAAATGTCAGGTTAATTTTAGAAGGTAACTAATTATATGTTATAGTATACTTGAACTCTGATATTTTAATTTATATTTTTCTTAATTTGATTTTTCTTTTTCTTTTCTTTTCTGTTTCTTTTATTTTTGGACAATGAAAAGATACATGACTACAGTCATATAATACAACTCTGACCATGGACTCTAGTCAAGACATTAACATGGTTATCAATCCCTTAGAAAATCTGTTTGATATAGGTGACAATTATGATGAGGTAAGAGGTCGCTCTCTTGAAATGAGTACACATAAACCTAGGTTCCCATTAATTTTATTGAGTGAATGCAACAAAGAATATCATATTCAAGTCAAGAGAGAAAGTGACAGAATAGTAGAGGATGAACCTGTCAACTCCATTAGCAGTATTTGTATTAGATATGTAACCTAGGAGGGTTAGAACAATCAAGTCAGCAAGGCAGCTGACAGCACTTCTAACACAAGGCAACAGTATGTCTCAACTGCAGGACCTACCCTTAACCAATCTAATAATGAAAATGTGGTCAACATCTGACTTAACTATAACTCTGATTAGGCTCTGGACTCCAAGTCTTGGGATGGAAACTTCTGTGCTGTATCCCTATATAAGTCTATAGAGCATCTAGCCTTAGATGTGCTTAACATGAAGGAATCACTTCTTAGAATGTGAAAATATATTTCAGGTAAATCTATCAATGATGATAAAGCTAACGAGGTTGAAGACCTTAAAGATATGGGTAAAGCCATGTGGGAATTTATTTCCACTATCTATGAGTCACACTAGGATAGTCTTTTTGTGAACAACAACAAGACAACCTTTAGAAACAAAGTCAGGTCTAAATTTATCCCTCAAGTCATGAAATCTCAAGTACCCAACAAAGGAAAGGAAGTTGTCAAACCTATCTTTGTTTCATCTTTCCTGCCCCTTATTCTAGCTAAATTTACGTAAGAAGTCAAAGAAATTTCAAAATATTTCAAGAAAAATGACAAACCCCTTACAAAGAAATCTTATACTCAGGCTTCTTTGTCTAAACAAGCTCCCATTACCTCCTCCCTTAAGATTGTGATCATTCCCCCATCTCCCTAACAAGAAAATCAACATGATTCAGAAAGTTATCAACTTTTCAGATGACAAACCTAAACCGAAAATCATCATAACCACTAAGGATCCATCTCAAAAGCAAGTAATCATGCCAATGAACAAGGATCTCAGCAAAAGGTTTACCAAGAATGCATCTACTCATGTTATCAACATAAATCGCTCTCTCAAGAACATACATTCTAACACTATAGCTGACTTTATACGTGCTGACAATAAAAGAGTCATCATTATCACCAACAACATCGCTTCTAATTCTGATCTTCAAGAAATAGAGAAATACATTAAAAATTCTCTCTCAGATAATGAAGACAGTATTACTTCAGCAAGGCTCCCTCAACCAAAGTCCTACCTTAAAATTGTAGGCATCCCTTACTTTGTCAACAACTCAAACACTTGTATCTCCTCTGAGGACATTGAACATATCCTCAAAAACAACCATATCTTCAACGACATAGTTCTCGCTTCTAAACTGCAACTTATCAAAGTTTCTCCCAAGTCTAACATGGCAATAGTTTGGATTGACATGTGGGACACCCAAAGAGGCTCCAATGCCAGGAAAATCATCAATAGAAAATTCAACGTAGGAAATATCATTGCAATGGTGAGGGGAGCCAACATGAACCCAGATATTCCTCAATGCAAGAATTGTTGGAAGTGGGGTCATAAGGCAGGGATTTGCTGTATTCAAGGGTCCAAATGTGCTAAATGCAATGGTCCTCATTTAACTGAGCACTACCATGATTTCGTATGGTGTTGCAAAGCTAACGACAAAATTAATCTACCTAGGCTTGAAATCAAGAAGAGTGAACCCTGCCCTCATTCATTCAAATGCCTTAACTACAAGAGTTCTCACCTTGCCAACTCCAATGATTATTTCTTCTGGAAACACCACTTCAATAAGAAGTGGCACACGAAAGAATATACCAAGCTCTGGGAAGTCAGGAAAAACTCAATCCATTCAAGCATGAATGATAACAAACTATGATTTTTGAAAAACTTAGGATCTTTTCCCAAAACATTTGAAAAAACAATTTTATAATCAATATGATCCTTGAAGTCTATGCTGATTTCGATATCATTTTTATTCAAAAACCTTCATGGCACTTAATTCATTTTGTTCCTAGTAATCTTAGTATCAAAGACGAATCATTAATGGGGATCATTAGCCACCCCAACTGGCTCATCTTTGCCAAACTGTCTACTTCATCTGGTGATCACACAAGAGTGGCAATGTTTATTAATATAAGACTTTCTTCTTTTCATTTTTCATTTCATAAAGACATTATTGACCACAAAGATATTCTCCTAGTTTCCTTCTTTAACAAAGGTGTCATGTACTGGCTTATGAATGTTTATTCTAGTTCATCTCATACTGCTATCAAGTATTTCTCTTGATTATGACAGGAGACTTCAATATTTGTGATAGCTTATGAGATCCTTCTTTTAACTATTATTTCTCTATCAGCAATGATCTTTTTGCCATAGTGGATTCGTTTGATCTCTCTCTTTCCTTTTCCCTGATCCAGTACCTACTAGGTATTTGGACAACCCTAATGATTTGAACTCTGTCATTGATTTGATGTTCTTACAGTGTGGCTCTTCTGAGTTAAATACTAATTGTATCCTCCCAGATTAGTGTCTTTCATCAGACCATGCCCCCCTTATAGTTACCATCCCCATCATTGAAGAACATATAGAATTAAGCAAATGATCAATTGCAAAAAACAGTGAAGAAGATGCTGAGTTTGTTAAAGAAATTGTGGCATCCTTTTTGAAAGTGAATATATTGACTATTTCGAACATAGATGATTTAGAAGAAGCCATGTCAAAATTTGAGCACATTGTTGACTATGCTTGGTTCAAATTCTCAAAACCTGTCAGAATTACCAGGCACTCCAAGAGTTGGTGGAATGACAAGTGTAGTCAAGACTTGGTCAAGTGTTGTTTATCTAGAACTGTAGAAAACTGGAAGACCTTCTGAAAGACTGTCAAGATCACAAAAAGATAATTCTTTGATTCAAAAATTCAAGAAATTGTCAATGAAAAGTGCAGACCATGGGAGCTTATGACCTGGGACAATAAGCGTAAACTCCCTGCAATTGAAATGATTAATCATAATGGGAGTCCATGTTTGAAATTAAATGTCTTTTGGCAAGCTCTCCATTCTTCTTTCAATTCAGCTCAATTCTGGTCAATAGATGAAATAGTTTTGAATGAACTAGGTTCTTTTTATTCCTTGTCTTGGCCAGAATTCTCAGAAGAAGAATTCACTCAAGCGATCATCAATTATTGTGATTCCTCTTCTCCTAAACCTAACAAGTTATTGTGAGGTCATCTCAAGTGCATCATTAAAAACAAAGTGTGCTTAAAAAATATCATTTCTATTGCTAACACTTGTTTTGAATTGGGATATTGGCCTAATCACTTCAAGATTTCATCAACAATAGTCATTCCCAAACCCAATAAGTCTTTTTACAACTCTCTTAAGTCATTGCGACCTATTGTTCTTTTTAATACCTTGGGAAAACCCATTGAAAAGATCATTGGGGAGAGGCTACAATTTCAAGTCATCAAAAATAACTTCAATCATCATAGTCAGCTAAGAGGACTTAAATTCAAATCTACTGCTGATGCAGGCATTATGCTCACTCACTTCATCCATACAGGATGGATCAAGAATTTGTTGATGAGCACACTTGCATTTGATATTGCTCAATTTTTCCCTTCTTTAAACCATCGCCTCCTCTTTTTAATTCTAGGAAAAGCAGGCTTTGATCCAAAAGTTGTTCAATTTTTCTCTTATTATCTGGTCGATAGGAAAACATCTTACTTCTGGAACAATTTTCCTTCTTGTCTCTTTGACGTTAATATGGGAGTGGGCCAAGAATCAGCCCTCTTCTCTATCCTTTCTGCCTTATATCTTTTGCTGTTTCTCCATATTCTTGAAAAACATTTAAAAAATCTTGATCTTAAAATTTCTATTCTATCATTTGTTGATGATAGTCTTCTTATTTCACAAAGCAAATCTTTTAATCTTTCTAATGCTTGTTTCTTTAGTAGTTACAATGTTGCTTCTAAACTTCTTTCAAAATTTGGTCTCCTTGTAGAACACTTGAAGACTGAAGTTTTTCACTTTTCTAGATCACATAGCAACTTCAATCCACCTCCACTGGACTTATCATCTATAAGCAGTTCTTCACTTGTTCCTAAAGACACTTGGTGATACCTAGGCTTCATTTTTGACAGGAAACTTAGCTTTCATCAATATATCAACTTTTATTCAAATAAAGCCATCTCGATGGTCAAATACATGAAAATCCTTGGCAACTCAACAAGAGGATTGAATCTGCTCCAAAAACATCTACTTTATAGAAGTTGTGCCCTTCCTATCATGCTATATGGCTTTCAATTATAGTTTTACCATAAAGCCCCCCTATCATATCCACTAAAGACCTTGGGAAAACTTCAGAGAAGAGCAGCTACATGAATACTAGGAGCATTCAAAATGTCTCCTTCATATGATATCGAAGCAATTGCAGGTCTTATTTCAATCCATTTACACTTGCAGAAACTTAGTGGAAGATCACAGTTAAGAGCTCATTCCTTTCCTGCTAATCACATTCTTAGATCATTGATGAGCGACAACTCCATCATCCCTAACTCTACATCCCACCTTCATCATCACCTTCATTCCATATTGCTCAACTCTCTCACTAAGCAACAGTGCAGTCTCATCAAAGGTTATATTGTTGATATGGATAACAGGTTTAATGAGGTTTTTCCCTCATTTGATCCACTTAACCCAGAATTTCAGCCTGGTAGCAGAATCATAGATAACTTTTCCCATCGCTTTTCTTTTGATTCTTTTTCTAAGAGTAGTAATTGTTCTTTCAAGCTTTACACTCAACAACTCAACGATCTTGCCATTGAATCATCCTCATTGGTGACCAATGCCCTTGTAATTATGGATGCTAGTGTCAAGAACAGTGTTGCTATGTCTATCTCTCATATCTATGTCCATAATAAACATGTAGTCAAGACCCTCCACCACACTGTTAATATCATATCTACTGAAGTAGAATTTTTTGTGCTATGTTGTGGCAAGCTACTAGCTCTCACAAAATCTCCAAAATCATTGTCATCACTGACTCATTTCATGCTGCCAAGAAAATCTTCGACATGTCATCTCATCCTCTCTAGAAACATTCTGCTCTCACTCTAAAAAATTTTAGAGTTTTTTAGCCATTATTCCAATAACATCATTGAATTTTGGGAGTGTCCAAGTAAAAGCAATTGGCATCTCCATAAAGTAGTCGATATGGACACAAAATCCTTTTATCTTGCCCCTTTGCTACCAAACAAATTTTCATAGAACTTCAGCAAAAAATTAGAGAGTGATAACATTATCAGCAAATGAAAGATGACGTTTCAAGCATCAGACCTCAAGGAAAAAGTTTTCTTGACCTTGTAGATGGAGATAACAACATTTTAGAACCTTCTTATTACAAGAGTGGTACTTGGCTTCAATTTTTTGGCCACTTCAACATGCTTTGTGCCAGAGCTACAAGAGCTATTATCAATCATGCTCCAATAGGAGAATTCTGACTTCGATTCTTCCCCTATGAAGACTTTAGTTGTCCATGTGGTCTATATTCAATAGAATCAAGGCAACACATCCTTCATGAGTATAGAAGGTTCAACAAGTATTAGAATCCAAGGTGGGATTCAATTTCTCACTTTATCCAATTCCTAAAGAGAAATTCAGGGGCATTCACTTGGTGATCTTTTTATCTTAGTTCTTTTATTTATCTAGGTTCTTTTTTCTTCCTTATTTTGTTCCTTTCTTTTCTTATCTATCTTTCTTTCTTTCTTTTTTCTTTCCTTTTGTTTTATTTGTCTCCATGTACATAGTTACAAAGTAGCTACCCTGGTCTGCCATTGAGCCTTGTGTAATAAATTGTTGATATAAAAAAAACAGTCACATAATACATCATATAATGTGATATCATAGATCTAGAACATAGTAGAAGAAACTGGAACAATGATGTCAAGAGCATGGTTGTAATATGTTTATCTTGTGGTAATAGTATGATAAACTCATGGACAACATATATACTTTAGGGTAGGGTTATTTATTGATAGCACAGACTATATAATATTAGTATATGTAAGATAGTAATATATTAAAAACTTCTTGTTGAGTTCTCTTGTAATTCCCATGAAATACTTTGCTTCTGAGTTGTCAGAATTGTGAAAAGTGGACTTTGTTTTAATTTATTTCTCTCTTTCATTTTCATTTTCATTTCAATTTATTTTCTAGTTTTGAACTTAGGGTTAGAGTTTAGTATAACATTACAAGTTATCTTCACAAACTGTCTTACTACAACATTGTCATGGTTACATCATCATATACTCATATAATATAATAGAAGAAAGTAAAAGGTTCTGGAACAATGACATCATAACAATGTATTAATTACATGTTGGCCTTAAGGCTTATACATAGTCATTTAGGGTAGGCTAAACTTATATTAACCCTGATACAAGGTTCTTCTTATTAACCAATACTAAGGTCTTTAAGTTGTAATATAAGTAGTCTATTAGTCATCTTGACTAGTATTTGCCACAATATTATATCACTATATTGATATGGTTGTATCTCTATGAATACTAATCTCCATATGATATATGATATATCATTAGAGACTATTTGATGAGTGCTTTCCAATGCAAGTTTGATTATGGAAATCTATTTAGTCATTCCTGAGATAATAATATCAGG
>Ga0157358_1001035_pt1 | contig 12062 bp, 21 predicted proteins | sample AttcapACBM2_FD_111484 | JGI IMG/M metagenome (GOLD analysis project Ga0157358, IMG submission 111484) | Fungus gardens microbial communities from leaf cutter ant in Botucatu, State of São Paulo, Brazil - Atta capiguara ACBM2 | ecosystem: Host-associated > Fungi > Mycelium > Unclassified ...
ATCCTACATATTGACTCTTGAATCAACCATAGTCATTATGACTTGTAGTTGTATGACAGTAAAACTTGACTCTTATTTTCTGTAGCTATCTCTCTCTTATCATTTGCAATGACAGTTATTGTTAAGGTGACTGGACAGAAGCACAGAAGAGTCTCAAAGCTCTAGAAAATCATAAGTCTATTACACAGCTAACCAACTACATAACTTATTTTCAGGAAATCCTAAGAAAATAGAATGAGATTTCTCAAGATAATTGTTATGATCTTTAATCCTTAGAGTTGAACAAAAGAACAAAACTCTTGTATTAGAGTAAAACACAAGAGAACTCGATAGAGAGCTCTATACAAAGTAGACTACCTTATATACCTATTTAGATGGTCTGTGCTAACTACTGTGCACCCTACCCTAAATGACCATGTGTTAGACATGAGGTCAACATGTGGTGTTCATGCTGTATGATGTCACTTCTTCTAGAACCTTCTACTTCTTTCCCTTATGTTCCATGATCATTGTTGTGACTGATGTGATGGTGTGATAAATTATCACTCCAACCCTAACCCTAGAATTCTAAAAATAGAAAATGTAAAATAATTTGAAAGAAAATAAAAATGAAAAGGAAAATTAAATTAAATTAAAGTCCATCATTTTCATTTCTGACAATAATAACCACTCTGTATACTATCAAGTTTATTCTAATATGTTAGAGTACTACTTAGATAGGTAGAGGATGATAATGTTTTAGTAGTCAGAGTTTCTAACTACTATTGAAAAAGAAACTAAGTAAGAGATAGAGTTAGAATACTTAGTGTGTATCTGAAGCATGAAAAAGCAAATTAATGCAGGTGTGAAAAACAGCAAAGAACTACAGAATATTATAGAGAAGTATGGGAATATGAGAAAATAGGTAAGAACTAACATGCAAATCAACAAGTGGGAACAGATAGTTTTGAATATTAAACTTAGTTTTTATTTGTTTCTCTTTTATTTTTCTTTATTTTTTTTAGTTTTTATTTTTCTTATTTAAACTTAGCCAAGGGTTGTCATATAATATCATATGTTATAAATTATAACTTGATTATTTATATAAGATATCTACTATCTGAATATTATCATTTTCTGCTTGATTACTACTATTCTACTAGATTGGAATATATTCTAGAGTATTTAAGATAATTGCCATCTGTTCTAATTATCTATCCCAACCTATAGATAATCTTAGGTTGGATAATCTTTTCTTGCTTATTTACACTCTCCAACTTCTTCTAGTGCAGATTACATATCTGTTACAAACTTAAGACCTTAGAACTGGTCAAAAGAAAGAACATTGTATAGGGTTTTACACAAGAGAACTCAATAGAGGACTCTGTACAGGATTGTCTACCTTATATATCTAAAGCTAATGGCCTGTGTTCTACTACTTTAGCCTACTCTAAATCACTATATATATCACATGCTGTATGATATCATTTCTTCTAGAACCTTTCACTATTTTCTCTCAGAACACATGATCTAGTGATAGTAATATATGACATTATGCTAAACCCTAACCTTCATTCCCAAAATAATAAATCAAAAGAAAATGAAATGAAGAAGAAAATGAGAAAGAAAATAAAATAAAGTCTAATGTTTACAACTCTGATATTATCCTCCCTTCAAGATTTCTTCTCTAGAGAAACTAACTTCTATTTTCACCAGTTTCTCTCCAACTTCCTCAGATACTTCTCTTCAAACTCTTTATTGTTCCATCCATGTAACATCTTTGCTATATACTTCCCTAGTAGCTCCTCTCTTCTAAAGTCTCTTTTCTCTAGCATATCTAGCATTTCTTTTTTTCTCACTTCTACATTTAACCTCCTCTCAAATTCTGTCACTACTTCTTTTGCATTCTCTAAATTCTTCTCCCTTTTCCAGCTATTATGTTCTGCCATAAACCTCTTCCATCATATCAAGTACTTTAATATCTCTCTTATTTTTCTTTTATTTAGTATTTTTTCTATTTCCTACTCTTCAACTTTCTCTACTTTTACTAGTTTCACCTCTTCTACCTTTTTCTCCCTAATTTGCTCTTTATATCATGCTACTCAACTAATATTCACAACTGGGTGAATTCTTATTGAAGTGGGTAATTGTAGTTTGACCACATTAGTAGATACTACTTTGTCAATGATATATGGGCCAATATATCAATCCACTAATTTTTTTGCCAGTTGTTTCTTAAACACCAGATCTTTCATACTCAGCATCACCTTCTCTCCTACTTTCCATACTTCTGCTTTCTTTCTTCTCCTATCTGCTTACTGCTTCATTTCCTTTTGTGCTCTCCTTAAAGCTGCTCCTGCATCTTCTTGTATCTTCTTTATTCTCTCTGCAAACTCCATCACTTTCTCCATCTTCCCCTTTCTTCTAATATCTATCTCCATTCTCAACTCCCTTCCATAGTTTGCCATAAATAGAGACACCTTAGTTGTCAAATGTGCCTTGTTATTGATTGCAAACTCAGCTACCACTAGCCATTCAGGTCAGTCTTTTTGTCTATGATCTACAAAGAATCAGAGATATTGTTCCAGCTTTTAATTTATTCATTCTGTTTGTCCATTCATTTGTGGGTGGAAGGATGTTAATAGCTTTGTTTCAATTCCCAACATTTGATTCAATTCCTTTGTCATCTCTGCTGCAAACTGTGAACTCCTATCTGATACTATACTTTCTGGTAACCTATGCAATTTCCACACATTATTTCTAAACAGTCTTGCCAACCCTTCTACTGATATTTCTTTCATTGTTGCCACAAAATGTGTCATCTTGAACAGCCTATCACAGACCACTAGAATTGTATTTTTCTTAGCTACCAATAGTAACTTTGTGATAAAGTCCACTATCAAGTATGTTCATGGTTTTTCTGGCACTTCACTTAACTTTAACTTCCCCACTAGTATTTCTGTCCTATTTTTTATTCTCTGGCACATGTTATACCCTTCCACATACCATCTTATATCTCTTGTCACTTCCTGCCACCAATAATTTCTTGTTACCAACTCTGTTGTCTTCCACTTTCCTTTATGTTCAGCCACCAGTACATTATGATGTAACCAGATTATCTCTACTCTCAAATTCTTGTCTTTTGATATATATACTTTCTCTTCTTTTAACACCAAGTTTCCCTCTATCTGCCATTCTTCTCCTTGCAACACTTTTACCCCTGCATTTTTTATTTCCTCTACTACCTTCACTATCTTTTTGTTCTTATCTCTAGCTATTTTTATTTTTTTCTACAATATCTACTTCAGGTCTCTTTATTACTACTTTAGATAAGTTATGAATCTAATGGTCCTTAATTAGAGTCTGATTACTACTGTTTTTTTTAGTTCATACTTTCCAGTCTGGCCTCTTACTAAGCTTATCTGTCTTTCCCATCTTTGTTTCAGAAACATGCATAAAATATTCTAAGTTTTTGTGATCTGTCCAGACCTCAAACTTGAACTTGGCTTCTACCAGCAAATATCTCTAGTTTTCTAAACCCCTTTTTACTGTTAGCATCTTCTTATCATGAATCTCATAGTTTCTTTCTGTCTTATTTAGAGATTTTGAGAGAAAAGTTACTGGTCTCTATCTTTTGTTCTTACACTCTATGAATAAGACTCCTTCTGTTACATAGTCTGATGTGTCCACTTTTATCCTCATTTTTTTTGTCTAAGTCTGATACTGCTAATACCAGTTCTTTTGTAAACCTCTTCTTTAATTCCTTGAATGACTTCTTCTACTTCTCCATTCACTCCCACTTCTAATCTTTTTTTACCATATCATGTAATGGTCTGGCTATTACTACAAAATCTTTAATAAATAGACAGTAGTAATTTGCCAATCCTAAGAACTTCTGTATGTCTTTTACTCCTTTTGGAGTTGGCCAATCCAATACATTTTTTATCTTCTCTTCTTCCATCTTTATTCCCTCTAGTCCTATTACTACTCCTAAGAATTCTACTTCCTGTACCTTTCACTTGCATTTTTCCAGTTTTATATATAGATCATTCCCCACTAGTCTCCTTACTACTTCTTTCACTATTTTATTATGTTCTTCCTCTATTTCAGTTCCTACTATAATGTCATCAATGAAGTTCACCACTTTCCCTGTATTAATCAAATCCTAAAGAATCTTGTTTATCATTGTTTGAAATGTTGCTGTAGAATTTGTAAGCCCGAAGAATATGACTGTTAGTTCAAAAGCCCCTTCCAAAGTTGTGAATGCTGTCTTCTACTTATTCCCTGTCTTTATCTGTATATTATCATATTCCTATTGTAAGTTCATTTTTGTAAATACCTTTTTTGTACTGATGTTTTCTATAATGTCTGAAATTAAAGGTAAAGGATAATTGTTTTTTACAGTCCATTTGTTTAAATATCTATAGTCTTGCACTATTCACTTCTTACCATTCTTCTTTTCTACAAAAAACACAGATGTTGTTTGAGATAACTTTGAGGGTCTAATATACCCCTTCCTCAATTGTTTATGAATGAACTCACACACTTTCTTCCTCTCTTCTCTTAACAGCAGATATATCTTTGGCACAAATTCTTCTTTCATTTCTATAGTATGATCCTAGAGTTTCCTTGTGGATATTCTTTTGCTTTGTTTCTTTCCAAAAACATGAATCTACTTATGAAAGCATTCTAGTACTAGCCTTTTTGCTTCTTTCTCTGACTTTGCCACTTCTTTCTCTTTATCCCATATTTCTCATTCTTCTGCTACTTTCTTTACTTTCATCATCTTTTTCTTTTTTGGTTTTTTCCTTCCTTTTGTTTCTCCTTTCCTTTTTGCTCTCTCTTTTCTTGTTTCCTCCCTTCTTCCTCCCTCTTTTCTTCCTTCTTTTGTTTTTTCCATTCTGATTTTTCTTGCATTGATCTCCATTACTTTCCACACTCTTCTAGACATCTTGTCATTTTTATCTCCCCTGTCTTCCAATCAATCTCAGGATTATGGTAAGCAAGCCATGGTATTCCCAGAATTATACTCCACTTTTGCTCTCCTATCACATCAATTTCTGTCCTCTCTCTATGCCCTTAATAATATATATTTACTTCTACAGTATTTTCTATTGGTCTCTTCTTATTGAATATTCTATTTACATTTCTTACATATACATATATGGATTTTTCTATTTTCTTCAGCTTAAAGCCCTGCTTCCTAGTGAACTCTGAACTTATTACCAGTCCTGTTATTACAAATCAAAGACTTTAGGGTTGGTCAATGAAAAGAACCTTGTATTGGGTTAACACAAGAGAACTCAATAGAGAACTCTGTATAGAATTGTCTACCTTATATACAAATACCTAATGGTTCATGCAAGCTATTTCTAGCCTACCCTAAATGACCATGTGTATGCCTTAAGGTCAACATGTGTATCATACATTATATAATGTCATCCTTTCCAGAACCTTCTATGTCTTTCTATGCATCATATGACTTGTGACCATGTTATCTGATGTGACCTGCTGTGTGACAGCATGATCTTGTCACTCTAACCCTTACCCTAGTTCTAAAAATAGAATAAAGGAAAATAAATTGAAAAGAAAATAAAAATGTGAAAAAAGAATAAGAAAATGTTAAGTCCACTTCTTTCATTCTTGACATTACCCTTCTTTCAAGGATTCTCCTCCAGAGAAACTGACTTCCATTTTTGCCAGTTCCACTCTAACTTCCTCAAATATTTCTCCTCAAACTTTCCATCATCTCATTCATATAACATCTTCACTGTGAATTTTCCTGGTAGTTTCTCTCTCCTAAAGTTTCTTTCTTTTGCCATATCTAGCTTCTCCTGCCTCCTTACTTTTGTGTTCATTCTTCCTTCAAATTTCTCTAGTGTTTCTCTTGCATTTTCTAAGTCTTCTTTCTTTTTCTAGATATTGTGCTCTGCCATAAACCCCTTCTATCGCACTAAATACTTCTCCACTCCTCTTATTTTCCTTTTATTTAATATTTTTTCTATTTCCCACTCTTCAACTTCCTCTACATCTATTGGTTTTCCTTCTTTTTTTTCTATCCCTCTGCTTGCTCCTTGTATCATATTATCTGACTGACATTCACAACTGGATGGATTCTCATCAAGGTTGGTAGTCGTAATTTGACCACATTGGTGAATACCACCTTCTCAATTATATATGGACCTATGTATCGATACACTAATTTCCTTGCCAGTCTTTCTTTAAACACCAAGTCCTTGGTACTCAACAATACTTTATCTTCCTTCTTCCAATCCTCAGTCTCTTTTCTTCCTCTATCTACCTGCCTTTTCATATTCTCTTGTACCTTCTTCAACACCGCTCCTGCTTCCTCATGTACCTTCTTCATTCTCTCCACAAATTCTGTTGTCTTTTCTACTTTTTCCCTCTTTCTTATATCTCCCTCTATTCTCAATTCTCTTCCATAATTTGCCATAAAAGGGAAAACCTTGGTTGCAGTGTGAATCTTGTTGTTCACCACAAACTCCGCTGATGCCAATCATTCTGGCCAATCCTTCTGTCTATGATCTACAAAAAGCCTCAAGTACTGTTCCAACTCTTGGTTTATCTATTCTGTCTGCCCATCTGTCTGTAGGTGGAATGCTGTTGACAACTTCATCCCTATTCCTAACATCCTATTCAACTCTTTTGTCAACTCCACTGCAAACTGTGGTCCCCTATCCAACACCATGCTCTCTGGTAATCCATGCAATTTCCATACATTATCTCTAAATAACCTCGCTAATCCTTCAGCCAACATTCCCTCTGTAATTGCCACAAAATGCATCATCTTAGACAACCTATTACAGACCACTAGGATTGTATCTTTCCCAACTACTACTGGTAACTTCATGATGAAGTCTACTGTTATATGAGTCCATGGTTTCTCCAGTACCTTGCTCAGCTTCAGCTTCCCTGCTAATTTCTCTGTCCTATTCTTCATTTTTTGACATAAATCACATCCTTCCACATATCTTCCTACATCTCTCATTACTCCCAGCCACCAATAGTTCCTCATTACCAACTCTACTGTCTTCCATCATCCTCTATGTCCTGCTGTTAGCACATCATGATGTAGCTGGATTATCTCTGCTCTTACCTCCACATCCTTTGGTATGTATATTTTTCCTTCTTTTAACACCAGCTCTCCTTCTATTTTCCACTCCTCTTCTCTTAATTCCTTCACTCTTGCCTTCTCCATCTCTTTTACTATTTTAACTATCTTCTCATCCTTACTCCTAGCTTTTTTTATCTTTTCTACTATATTTATCTCAGGTCCTTCTATCACTACTTCTTCTAAACTACAAATTCAGTTGTCCTTTATAAATATTTGATTGTCATTGTCATTTTCTACTCCTACTTTCCAGTCTGATCTCCTACTAAGTCCATCTATCTTTCCCATTTTTGTTCCTGGAACATGCTTTAATGTGAAATCAAATCTAGACAGATATAAAGCCCATCGAGCTTATCTCTGATTCAACTTCTATATCTTCATAAAGTATTCCAAGTTCTTGTGGTCTGTCCAGATCTCAAACTTGAAATGTGTATCTTCCAGCAAATGCTTCCAGTTTTCCAACCCTCTTATAATCGCTAGCATCTTCTTATCATGAATCTTATAATTCCTCTCCATTTCATTTAATGATTTTGAGAGGAAGGTCATCAGTCTCCATAATTCATCTTCACACTCCATTGATAACACTCCTCCTGTAGCATAATCTGATGCATCCACTTCCATCCTCATTTTTTTTATCTAAATCCAGTGCTACTAACACCAGTTCTTTTGTAAATTGCTCCTTCAACTCTCTAAACACTTCTTTCTGTTTCTCTGTCCAATTCCACTTCTGATCCTTTTTCATAAGATTACATAGTGGCTTAGCTATGGAGGCAAAGCTCTCAATGAATCAATGATCGTAGTTTGCCAATCCCAAGAACTTCTGTACCTCCTTGATACACTTTGGTGTCAGCCAGTCCAAAACACCTTTCATCTTCTTCTCTTCCATTTTTATTCTGTCTACTCCAATTATCACCCCTAAAAATCCCACTTCTCTCACTTTCCACTTGCATTTCTCTGGCTTCACGTATAGATCATTTTCCTCTAGCCTTTTTATCACTTCTGCTACTAATTAATCATGCCCCTCTTCACTTTCTGTCCCTATAATCACATTATCAATAAACGCTGCCACTTTCTCTATGTTAATCAGGTCTCTAAGTAACTTGTTCATTATTGCCTAGAATGTCGCTGGTGAATTTGTCAACCCAAAGAACATGACTGTGAGTTTGAAAGACCCCTCAGGTGTCGTAAATACCACCTTTCACTTGTTCCCCTTCTTTATCTATACATTATTGTAACCCCATCTCAAGTCCATTTTTGTAAATACTTTTTTCATACCAATATTTTCTACTATGTTTGATATTAAAGACAAAGGATAATTGTTCTTAATTGTCCATTCATTTAAATATCTATAGTCCTAAACTATTCTCTTCTTACCATCCTTCTTTCCTACAAAAAACACAGGTGCTGTTTGAGGTGACTTCGAGAGTCTAATGTACCCTTTCCTCAGTTATTCTTGGATGAACTTGCGCACCTCCTATCTTTCTTCTCTTGACAATGGATACATCTTCCCCTTTCTCAGCACAAATCCTTTCTTCATATTGATCACATGATCCCAAATTTTCTGTGTAGGCATTCTCTCTGACTATTTCTTGCTGAATATCTTAATCCACCTATAAAATTGTTCTGGAACCAACTTCTTTGCTTCTATCTCTAACTTTTTTGCTTCTACCTCTAACTTTGCTACCTCCCCTTCTTCAGCTATCCCCTTCATCTCCATTGTCCTTTCCCTTTTCTATTTTCTTTTCTTTTGTTTTTCTGCTTTTTCTTTTACTTCTTCCTCCTTTTGTTTTTGCCATCCTGGTTTTCCTTGTTTTGGTCTCCACTGTTTTCCGCATTCTTCTGGACACCTTGTTATCTTAACTTTTCCTGTCCTCCAGTCAATCTCAGAATTATGGCGAGCTAGCCAGGGCATTTCCAAGATCACCATCCACTTCTGTCCTCTAATTACATCTATCTCTATTCTCTCTCTGTGCCCTTGGTAGTAGATGTTTACCTCTACTGTATACTTGATTGGTCTCTCCTTATTGAGCAAACCATCCACATTTCTCACACACATAGGCCTGTCCAACTTCTTTAACTTAAATCACTGCTTTCTTGTAAACTCTGAACTCATTACTAATTCTGTTGTGCCGCTGTCTAACAATGCCTCCACTGTAATTCCTTCCTGTGTGTTGATCCTTTCTAGGCCTATCTTTACCATAACTTTTCTCAAAAGGTTCTCTTTGTCCAGATTACACATAGATGTATTATCTGTTACCCTAGTAAGCATTGCAAATCTGTTATAGTTACTAAGATCTAGTTGGGACTTTCTAGACCTTCTTTCTCATTTAAATTATTGTTACTGTCCTGATCTACCTCTATTCTTCTGTTCATTCCCATTCCTCTATTCCTATAATTTCTTGCCAAATATCTAAATCCCCCATATGTATAACAATTCCTATTTTTCTTTCTATCCATGTCTATAGTGTATAGGTTTCTTTGAGGAAACCTTGCATCTTGCTGTTGGGATCTCGCTATCACCACATTTGTTCTCTCCACACCTTCCATTGGAGTAGGTCCTGTAAGAACCTGCTGTTGAGATATCTCCTACCTTCTTGGCCAAACTTGAGGCTGTGGCAATGATTGCCCAAATGCCTCTTGATTGTTTGACCTTGGGACTGGTGCTCTATTGGTCTCCTTCTTTCCCCTCAGCCTCTTTTCTTTTCTTCTGCTTTTTCTTTAGTTATGATCTAGGATGATTGCCCCCTTGAACCATTGCTCGATTGAGCCTGGTTGGTTCTTTACTTCCATTAGTTTCCTCCTGATACTCTCATTCATGCACTATTTGAATTTTTCTATTAGCAGGTGTCCATCGTAACTGTTACCTCTTACTGTTCTCTTAAAATCTTGTATGAACTCCTCCATTGTTCTTCCTTCTTGTTCTATCTTCTTCAGCTCTGCTATCTTTACCAATTCTTCATCTCCTCTTCTGAATTCTCTTCTTATTTCTGCCAAAAACTCTCCTGCTGACTCAAATTCAATTTCTCCTGTTTCTAATTCCTCCATAATGTTTTCTTTCCAAATATCTACTAATCCTTCCTATACATAGAAGAGGACCCATTGGATCTGTTCTTCTACTGATGACTCTCTTAACCTCATCCTTATATATAACTTGCATGCTCCTACAAACCCAGAAACTTTCAACAGTGTCCTATCAAAAGTCTGTGGTTTTGCCACCTCAGTGGCTGCCACTGCACCTCCCCCAACTCCTCTTTCTACTCCCCCTCCTAGTTGGTATGTCTCTTAAGCCTAGGGTCTGGCTGTTCTTCTTAACAAAAGAGCTGTGCTGCTCCCTGTTGAGGGTGATGAGAGAGTAAAGATGGGAAGGTCCTATGTTGGATGGTCTCAGAAAGGGAATTGAGTTCTAATGTTACAAATCAAAGACTTTGGAGTTGGTCAATGAAAAGAACCTTATATTGGGTTAACACAAGAGAACTCAATAGAGAACTCTGTATAGAATTGTCTACCTTATATACAAATACCTAATAGTCCATGCAAGCTATTTCTAGCCTACCCTAAATAACCATGTATATCACATGTTGTATAATATTATCCTTTCCAGAACCTTCTACATTCTTCTATGTATTATGTGACTTGTAACTGTGTCATCTGATGTGACCTGCTGTGTGACAGTGTGATCTTGTCACTCTAACCCTTACCCTAGTTCTAAAAATAGAATAAAGGAAAATAAATTGAAAAGAAAATAAAAATGTGAAAAAAGAATAAAAAAATATTAAGTCCACTTCTTTCATTCTTGACACCTGTTGCCCCACTGTCTAATAATACTTCTACTATCACTTCTTCTTGTGTATCAATTCTCTCCAGTCTTATTTTTATAGTAACTTTTCTCAACATGTCCCTATTATTTTGATTGCAGTAAAATGTATTATCCACTACTCTATTGAGTATTGCAAATCTATTACTGTTAGAACATAATTGAGGACTATTAGGTTTTCTTTCCTTTTTAAATTGTTCCTTATATTCTGATTGTTCTCATACTTTATCCTCCTTTCTTGGCTTATAATGGCCAAACTCTCCATAGCTATAGCAGTTTCTTCCCCTATCTATATCCATTTTTGTCCCTGTTAAGAGTTCTAGATTACTACTGTATTTGTTTTCTCTACCCCTTCTATTGGTATAGGTCCTATTGATATTCAGTGTATCTTCTGTTTTCTGCACCATACCTAGGGTGGGGGTATTCTTGGTTGGAGTCCTTCTAGATTATTTCCTATTTCTCCTATCCTTTGTCCTTGATTTCCATTCTCCTTTTTTCCTCTCAATCTTTCTTCTTTCATTCTACTCTCTCTTCAGTGTCTGTTTAGGTTCATGGCATATTCATACCACTGTTCTATGCTGGTTGGAGGTCTTTTTTTCTCCATCAACTTTCTCCTAATTGTCCTATTTATTTCTCTTTTGAATTCTTCTATCAATATTCTTTCTTTATATCTACAATCTCTTGTTGTCCTTCAGAATTCTTATATGTATTCTTTCATTGTCCTTCCTATCTGCTTTATTCTCCTCAGCTCTGCCACTTTACCAGACTCTTTATCTCCTTCTCTATATTTCTTTTTTAGTGTTAACAAAAATTTCTCTGCTGACTCAAATTCCACTTTTTCTATTTCTAAATCTTCTAATAAGTTCTTCTTCCATAAATCTGCTAATCTCCTCTGTATATATAATAGTATCTCCTATATTTGTTCTTATACTATTGTTTCTCTCATTCTTATTCTCAAATACAACTTACATGTCATGACAAATCCCCCTACTTTCTCTGCTTCTTCATTGAATACTAGTGGCCTAGCTGTTATAAACTTAAACCTTTGGAGTTAGGTAAAAGAACAAACTTTTGTATTAGAGTAAACACAAGAGAACTCAATAGAGAGCTCTATACAAAGTAGACTACCTTATATAC
>Ga0157358_1001036_pt1 | contig 12043 bp, 10 predicted proteins | sample AttcapACBM2_FD_111484 | JGI IMG/M metagenome (GOLD analysis project Ga0157358, IMG submission 111484) | Fungus gardens microbial communities from leaf cutter ant in Botucatu, State of São Paulo, Brazil - Atta capiguara ACBM2 | ecosystem: Host-associated > Fungi > Mycelium > Unclassified ...
GACTAAAATGGACAATTCCAGACCACAGTGGCCCGTATCCGACATGCAACTGCCAGCCCGGGCTGACATAGTGGCCCAGCTCCAGGCGTTTATTCAGGACCGTGAGGCCTTTTCTGACAATACCTGGCGACAGCTGCTCAGCGTGATGCGGATCTGTGCGGGCTGGGCGAATGAACACGGCCGCACCTTTCTGCCCATGTCACCCGGCTGTCTGCGTGATTATCTGTTGTGGCTGCAGGCAAACGGGCGGGCATCTTCGACAATCGCTACACATCTGGCTCTGATTTGTATGTTACACCGTAACGCGGGCCTCACACCCCCCGGTACCTCACCGGTAGCATTCCGCGCCATGAAGAAAATAAACCGCACGGCCGTGACTGGAGGCGAGCGTACGGGTCAGGCAATACCGTTTCGTCTGACCGACCTGCTCACGCTTGACGCACGGTGGTCGGGGGCTGATTCTCTGCAGAAGAAGCGGGACCTTGCGTTTCTCCACGTGGGATATGCCACCCTGCTGCGTCTTAGCGAGCTGGGACGTCTTCGCGTACGTGACGTTTCTCATGCTGAAGACGGCAGGATCGTGCTGGATGTTGGATGGACCAAAACAATTGTGATGACCGGGGGGCTTATCAAGGGTTTGGGGGCCCTTTCATCACAACGCCTGAGCGAATGGCTGCATGACTCGGGCCTGATTAACGAGCCTGATGCCTTTATATTCTCACCCGTTCACCGTACCAACCGCGCAAAGTTCAACACAGAGAGGCCGCTTTCAACCCGGGCACTGGAAGATATTTTTGCCCGCGCCTGGAAGGAAGCTGGCCCCGGCAGGAATGCGCAACCCAATAAAAACCGTTACCGCGGCTGGTCGGGACACAGTACCCGGGTGGGTGCTGCTATCGACATGGCCACAAAAAAATACAGTACCGCACAGATTATGCAGGAAGGCACCTGGAAGAAGGCTGAAACGGTGATGCGCTACATCCGGCACGTAGATGCACATGCAGGAGCGATGATCGATCTCATGGAAAATCATTTTTAAGCTCCTTAACCACCCTTCTGACCAGAGTCAAGTGGTGTCCGGTCATGTATTCAGCCAGTTTGTATAACGTATCCTTTATTCCCACCTGTGTTGTAGCCAGCATCCCCGAAGCACAAGGGATAGAGATGCCGGCACATAGAGGCTATAAGCCTGGAGAAACGCTCATTCCTTGCTGGATTGTCTGTGCCGCCAACAGATCAAAGAATTGCTGGAAATTGCCTGCAACTAAGTACAGGTGCTGAGGCTCTTCTTCATTATCATCCGCAATCGAATAATCCTGCTTAACATCTTCCAGATGTAGACAGGTTCTGTCCCAGTAATAAACACCTGACTGGTCGCCTTCAGTTATCAGAAGATAGTAATTCCCGCCCGGGTCCGCACCGATAATGACAGCATTTTCAACGAATGACAGTTCATCAAGAAGTTCGTCATTCATGGTGGAAATGTCAAAGTACTTGTTGCTGACGCCATAACCGAACAAGACATCGAATGATATGTAACCATTGTCAACCTTATCGAAAGGTATGTTGCAGTAGTCTGGTGACTTAACCCTGAACCCGTTATATGTTTCGAGAAAATCAGAGTAATCGTCGGGGAAGGTAACTGAAAATTTTTTAGCGAGATTATCAATATCCATCTCACCAATGCCCGTATCAGTAAAAATAGCCACTTTCTACTCCTGAGCTTAACAATTGAGTTTCCGCTTGATTGCAGATACACGCCCCTGTGTCTGAACCGCTCGTGTATGTCCTTTGGCACCTCCTGCATTGTGACGCCATTTTCATGATGGTGCCAGGTTGACCTGCTCCCCGTTGATTAACACACCGCGATGTTAATAATGTCCGCTTACGGCTTAGAGAAAACTGTGCATAGGTGATGCCCAGTATGAGCGAAAAGCGGACAATGAATTTGGATATAATCGCAAAGCTGCTAAAGACAAAACACCAGAAAAGAACCGGCTGTTATCAGCCTCTGCCTTTAGCAAGGTAACGCTGCATTTCAGTTGCGGGAACCATACCTCCTCCGGTCGCCCAGACCAGATGTGTGGCCCGCTGCATCTGTTCCGGCGTAATACCATGCTGTGCCTGATAATCCAGGTTTGCCGTTATGCGTTGCGGACCGCACATTCCTGCAAGAGCAGAGGGCTCCAGTTGGATGCTTTCAGTTTCATCGAGCATTGAGAGCAGGTCATACATGGTCTGATCGCTGAGCGTATAGCATCCGTCAATCAGCTGCTCCATCGCCCTGCCAACAAAGCCGGAAGCCCGGCCAACGGCCAGCCCGTCAGCATCTGTTTTATTGTCAATCCCGATCTCCTGTACGGAAACAAGATCGTGCAGGCCGGTGCTCATTCCCAGCAGCATGCAGGGTGAACGGGTGGGCTCTGCAAAGAAGCAGTGAACGCTGTCGCCAAAAGTCAGCTTGAGCCCGAAAGCGACACCTCCGGGGCCGCCGCCAACCCCGCAGGGCAGATAGACGAAAAGCGGATGAGATGCATCAACAACGATGCCCTTTTCATGCAGCTGCTTTCGCAGACGCAACCCGGCAACGGAGTATCCCAGAAACAGCGTGCGTGAATTTTCATCATCTATGAAAAAGCAGGAGGGGTCGCATTCAGCCGCTTTGCGGCCCTGTTCAACTGCCACGCCGTAGTCCTGCTCATACTCAACAACGTCTGCTCCATGTTTGCGGAGCATGTCTTTCTTCCACTGACGCGCATCCGCTGACATATGCACGGTAACGTGGAAACCAAGGCGGGCGCTCATGATGCCGATTGAAAGGCCCAGGTTACCCGTTGAGCCTACTGCAATCTTATGGTTGCTGAAAAAACGACGGTGTTCCGGAGAGAGAAGCAGGCCGTAGTCATCGTCAGTTTTGATGAGGCCGGCCGCCAGTGCCAGTTTTTCAGCATGTGCAAGTACTTCATATATCCCGCCGCGAGCTTTAATTGAACCAGACACAGGCAGGTGGCTGTCTTTTTTAAGCCAGAGTTTCCCTGACAGCGGAGCGGACTGTTCAAGCCTCGCCTGCATTGCGGGCAATGGCACCATATCAGATTCAATAATACCGCCGGTCACAGCCGTTTCGGGAAACGCCTGTGCAAGCAGAGGGGCGAATCGGTCCAGACGGGCTTCGGCGTCTTCGGCATCTTCACGCGTTAAGCCTGTTCGCAAAAGTCCCTCCCCGGCCGTGGTAACCCGATCGTTTAACCAGATCGTTTCACGCAGCGCTTTCAGATCGTTTACTACCGGAACAGAAAGAAGTTTTTCATTTAACTCAGCCATGGTCACACTCATTCAGTAATTCGGGTACAGGGAAAAGCAGCCTCAGAACCCACAGATGTTCAGGAAACAGGTCTCAATCCATCATCTGATATGACGGAGAGCCAGGTAAAAGATATGTACCTTTCGTTCAGGGCAGTGCGTTAGCCCTGCCTGAAAGGCCGGGAGATAAAGTTCCGCCCCAGTTGTGACGCATTCCACCATGGCCACCAGAGATATATGCATTACCGGAAAGGCCATAAAGGGGTGGAGCCTAGTTCAACAACAGATTCTGAGATTCAGCGCTATTTAAAGGCATCAGGGAAGGCGATGACAAACGATGGATTTTCAGGTACACATGAAATCAGTTAACTCAAAAAGTCACTGTATGTCGCCATATGAATATGTACCGCATTCATCATTACAAGTATTCATCTTCAAATCATTGGGTTATAGACAGTCTTGTAAAGATTCCGTTGAAAGAGAAACGAATGTGCCCGTAAAAATGCGTGAAATAAGTGGAGGCCAGCTGGGTCGACTTTACACCTTTGAAGTTGCCGCGCGCCTCGGTTCCTTTGCTGATGCAGCCGCTGAACTGGCACTCACACCCAGCGCCGTCAGTCACCGCATCAGTCAGCTGGAAGAAGAACTCAGCATCCCTCTCTTCACCCGCCTTCACCGTAAGGTTGTGCTGACCGAAGAAGGCGCACGGATTTTCGCTGCAGTGAGCACGTCACTGGACTACCTGAACCGGGAAATTCAGGGCATAAGGAACCAGGGATGCAGCGGAATGCTTACGGTTTACTGTCGTCCGTCGATCGCACGCGCCTGGCTCAGTCCGGCTGTTGCTTCATTTCTGGAGCAGTATCCTCTCATCGATCTCGTCATCAATACCGGAAACGAGAAAATTGACCTGCATAAAATGGGGGCTGACCTGGCGGTCAGTTTTGATGATGCAGGACCGGAAAGGTTTCATCAGGAGCATCTGATGGATGAATATATTATCCCGGTATGCAGTCCGCACTACGCTGAAAAGTTCAGACTCTCTGAACGCCCGGAAAATCTGCAGCGCTGTCGCCTTCTTCACGATCGTCAGGCCTGGAGTATGGATTCCGGTGATGACGAGTGGCAGTTGTGGACAACGCAGTTTGACGTTGATATCACAGCAGCGCGCAGAACCGAGTTTGATCAGGCGGATCTTGCAGTTACTGCTGCGATAAACCATGCCGGTGTTGCCATGGGAAGAAAAACCCTTGTGAAACAGAAAATCGAATCCGGCGAGCTGGTTGCACCTTTTCCCGAGATGGCCCTTCTCTGCCATCAGCGTTATTACATCAGCACGCATGCTGACAGACGATGGCCCAAGGTTGAGGCATTTATCCAGTGGCTTAAGGAAACCGCGGCTCAGCGGGCTTAAACCCGCTCCCTGAGCCGGTCGGCCTGACTCCGCAGAAGGTGGATATTGCCTGCGGACTCAGGTAATCGCTGAGCACAAGGCAGACAATCCGGGCCGGGTTCTAAGAGGCCGGAAACATCGAAAGCTAACGTTAAACAAGACGATATCAGCCAGTAAGAAATCAACCTGCGTACCACTGTGGCTACAGTGGTAAAGCACATTTCCCCCTGCGTGCCGTTTTCAGGTGAGACCCGGACGTCGCCAGCCACGTTTTACTCTGCTCCGAAAGGCATCTGCTGCGTGTAAATCACGGCAGAAAAGCTTTTCTTAATATAAGAAAAATATAATGAGTGAGAGCCGCGTTGTAACCGGGGTGCCCTGCGGGGCAAAACACAGCAGAACATCTGTATAATGAGAAAAATATAATGAAAATTTCAACCCGCCTTGCCGCAGGCTTTGGCCTGCTCGTGTTCCTTCTTCTCCTCTGCGCAGGGGTTGCGCTCCATGCACTCCTTCAAGCGCGAGAGGACATGGACAATACCGTAAGCAAAAAGATTTACAGGCTTAATCTTGTCCAGGACATGCGTAACAACTCTCGTGATATGTCCGTTGCGGTCAGAAACATTGCCTTACTCACCGACCCTAAAGAGAAAGAGGCAGAGCTGGAGCGAATTGTCAGTCAGAAAGCACAGTATTATGCGAACCGTGAAAATCTGGTGAAGAGCATGTTGCAAAACGCTTCCCCGGAAGGAAAGCACGCACTGGATAACCTGCTGAAAGTGGACGACTCCACGATAAAAATGCTCACGTCTGCGGGCCAGAATGCCATGAAGGTGACTCCGGCGGAGACCGCCGACTATCTGATGAAAACCGTTAAGCCCCAGCAGCATAAAATGCTGGGTGCGCTGAACAGTCTTTCTGATATTCAGAAACAGGTGACAAACAAAAGCGTATCTGATGCCAGAGAGCTTGTCTCTCACACTGTCATCATGATGGCAGCACTGGTACTTTTCTCTTTTTTCATCGCCGTTGTGGTCTGTATTTCCACTATACGGACACTGATGCGTCAGCTGGGTGGCGAGCCCGCACAGGCCCAGAGCCTGGCCGCCGCAATTGCCGCCGGTGACTTAACCACGTCCGTGACGCTTCGCCGCAGCGACACAACCAGTCTGCTGGCTTCGCTCGACTCCATGCAGGCGAACCTGCGCGGCCTGGTGTCCCAGATTAAGGACACCTCTGCCTCCGTGGCGCTGGCCGCCGACGAAATTGCTCAGGGCAACACCGAACTCTCGTCCCGTACCGAAGAGCAGGCCGCTGCGCTGCAGGAGACCGCCGCCAGCATGGAGCAGCTGACCGCTACCGTAAAAAGCAACACGACAGGCGCGCAACAGACCGCAGAGTCGGCACGCGACACGGCGCAGCTTGCCCGGGCGGGCGGGTCGGAAGTGCAGCGCATGTCAGCAACCATGCAGGACATCTCGGTGAGTGCAGCGAAAGTACGGGATATCACGTCCGTCATTGAAAGCATCGCGTTCCAGACCAACATCCTGGCGCTTAATGCCGCCGTCGAAGCCGCGCGCGCAGGCGAAGAAGGCCGCGGTTTTGCCGTGGTCGCCGGTGAAGTCAGAACGCTGGCACAGCGCAGTGCCACAGCAGCAAAAGATATCAAGGCGCTGATTGAGCAGGCCGTGGAACTGGTTGAAAGCGGCGTCACCGTTGCCGCATCGACCGGCCAGAGTATTCTTAAGGTTGTCGGCATGGTCGGCGAGCTCGCTGAGGCGATGGACAATATCTCACTGGCGTCGTCGGAGCAGATGCAGGGTATTTCGCAGGTCAGTATTGCCGTCAGCCAGATGGACGGTGTGACACAGAACAACGCGGCGCTTGTCGAAGAGTCCTCATCGGCTTCGCAGTCACTGTCGGAGCAGGCGCACGCGCTACGGGGCATGGTGGAGACATTCCGTGTCTGATAACTGCAAAATTTCACGCGAACAGCGTCATATCGCGGTGGTCAGGTCGATTAAAGCTGACACTGACGTGCTTTACACGCAACTGAGGAGCGGCGTCTGTTCCAGTCCGGATACTTTCGCTAACAACCGGGCGCATCTGATACGGGCGGTGAATGACATTAAACCGGTTCTCAGCGAGCCGGGCGTCATGGAAACACTGCTGCAGACAGATGTGCTGATTTATGCTGACTTACTGGCCATGACACGTTCTGTGGAAATCATCGAAAACTTCCTGGCCTGTCTGGAGCATCAGGGAAGTAAGGACGAAATCAGGAGCCGGCTAAAGCTGACCTGACCCGATATCCGTATGGAATGCAGTGCGGTTTTACGTTAACGCACTGCGTTATTCACCGGGAGATTTTTAATTGTCTGAAAATTTTAGTTACTCAGTAAATTCCGGCGACGCGATGACCTGAACACAATCCCTGTGAGTCTTTTCAGCCATACTCTGATGGCTGTTTTATTATCAGCAAAGCTGACGCAGGCAATCTGTATACTAAAAGCTGGCTTTCTCGTCACAGTGTTTAGATTTTTCAATTTACAGAGAGGAACAGGATAACTGTGGGCGAGCTTCAGGTCAGGACACCTGAGGATATAAGGGAGCTGCTTTGTGTGTTTACCCTGTAGCTGACGCTTTTGCGCCATGAAAGTCTGAACCAGCCCGGCCCTGATTTTTGCATTAAAACAGTATGAAATATGGCGATGAGAATGTACTTTTTTACTCTGTCATCAACTCCGTGTGGCGGAAAGGGTAAAACTCCGCACTTACTGACGCCAGCCCATGCATTTTATTACGCTCTTATACCTTACGCTCCTTTTTCTTTCTGTTATTCTGCGCTGGCTCTGAAACAATAGCCCTCTCTTCGTATCGCGACGATCCGGCACTCAGGAACAGACATCATTTTTTTTCGAAGACGGCTGATAATCACACTAATAACATCCTGGTTATGCAGAGCCGGTTCCGCGTAGAGTGCCGCCATGAGGCGTTCTCTGCTGACAATTTTACCGCAGTTTTTTATCAGCATTTCAATGATCCTGTATTCAAAACAGGTCAGCTCTGCCGGGCTGCCGCTGACAAGAAGCTGTCGCGCTGACGTGTCCAGCTGACACCGGCTGTTAACAATAACGGTGGAACCCTGACCACGAACACGACGCATGATGGCCTCTATGCGTGCAGAAAGTTCATCAAAGCAGATGTCCCCCGTTATAAACTCATCAGCGCCGGCCCTGAATGCAGTAATACGTTCATCCCTGCTGCTTTCAGTGGCCATTAAGATAACCGGCATTCCCGATTTGATCTTCCTCAGCCTGCAGATTTCCTCTTTGTTACCTCCCTCCTGCACGCTGTTAATCAGTATGCAGAGGTCGGCTGCCTCCTTTTTCAGAAGCTGCTCAGCAGACCTCATCCCGGAGGCCTCCATCAATGAGAATCCCCGCGTAGCCAGACTGGCGCCGAGGTTTTGCCTGCGAATGTCATTGTCATCGATTGCCAGAATCCGCATCTGCTCACCATTCATTAAAAAAGTTCAATAAAAAAATAGTAGCATAAACGATGCACGTTTAAATCATCCCACTGAGCCCCTTCCATAGCTGAAAGAATGTAAAGCAACTGGCCTTCAGAAAATGAAGAAGAGTTAAGGTTTAATTAAGGTATTACGGTCAGTATGAAATCTTACCCAGTAGCGTGATGAGATGACCTGTGGATAACATGCCGGAAGTTTTCAATGAGACCCTGTTTCTTAAAATTAACGCGCAAGCCGGCACGCCTGAATGGCTGATTGGTTTTGCTATATTCAGCGCAGAGTATCTGATTTTTTTCATCCCCCTGATCCTGTTTCTTCACTGGTTTATGGGGGGGGCCCGGGAGCGTGAAACGGCCGTTTTTGCAGGAATAAGTGCGGTGACGGCGCTTTCTGCTGGTCTTGTGTGTTCGCTAGTTTATTTTCATCCCCGCCCCTTCATGACGGGTCTTGGCCATCTGTGGATTGATCACGCAGCGGATTCCTCTTTCCCAAGCGATCATGGCACCCTGTTTTTTAGCGTGGCCCTGGCATTGCTCGTCCGGCGCAGCTGGATTTCGGGCTCTGTGGTGGCTCTGCTTTCTGTGCTGGTTGCCTGGTCCCGCATATTTCTTGGCGTACATTTCCCGTTCGATATGGGAGGTGCCTTCATTGTAGCGGCCACTGCAGTGACCTGGGTGACACTGTTCTGGTCATGGAAAGGTGAAGCAGCTGTTTACTTTTTTGAAGTGTTATCTTTATGGCTGTTCAGAACGCTGCCGGCAAAGTTCAGTCAACGGGATAACAGAAATCAACAGCACTGATTAATCCTTAGGTGAAGAGAGAGGTGATTTTACTGCTCACAGCGATGAGGACATTTGCGGTTAGTGGGCTGAACAAATGCCCATTTAATCCCTTACGAACCTGTGAATTTAGGATGAAGCGCACGGCTAAATCTAAAGGAAGCAACAGACAGGCCAATATTCGCGCGAATTTTTTATCTTCTAAAACACCTAACACTACCGGAATCAAAAGCGGCAGGTGCCTGTTGGCACCTGCCGTTAAAGTAGCCTGGCTACGTAAAACTGGTTAGCCCTCTCTCTCGGAAAAGGTTTTTTGGCTATGGAGGCAAAATCTGCTTATGGCTCGAAGTGGATAAGCTAACTGAGCCGAAGGTCCGCTAACCCCAATATCATTTACTCGTGTCGGTGTTGCCCTGTCCTGGGTGTGGTTTGAGGCCGAATGTCAGGCAGCAGCGTTTATGCAAGGGGTCATGCCTTTACCCCTTTAAGACGGGGTAAAGGCAGAAATAAATCTAGAGTGGGACAGTCAGTTCGCCGAGCTTGTTAATCAGCAGCATGTTCTCGCTGTAATCAACCGGGCAGGCAATTACTGACACTGCATTCTCGCTGAGTGCTCTGTTGAGGGCGGGGAGTAATTCCTCTGCATGATGAATGAGACAGCCCCTGGCACCAAAACTTTCCGCATATTTCACGAAATCAGGGTTGCCAAAGTCAACGGTGTCATGGGCACCTTCCTCAATATCCATCTTCCATTTAATCAGGCCATAGCTGTCATCTATCCAAACAAGCACGACCAGTGGGATTTTTTCTCGCACTGCAGTCTCTATTTCCTGGGAGTTCATCATAAAGCTGCCGTCCCCCATCACCGCGAGTACTTTTCGTTCCGGACATGCCAGTTTCGCGCCCAGCGCACCCGGCAAGGAGAATGCCATTGTAGAAAGCCCGTTGGACGTCAGGCAGGTCAGAGGCCGGTAGGTGGGATAAAGCCGTGCCATCCACATTTTTACAGCTCCTGTATCGGCCAGTACAATGTCGTCATCGCCCAGCGCATTACGGATGTCAGCCACAATGCGTTGAGGTTTCAGGGGGAAATCCCGGCTGTTTTGCCCTTTCTGATACTCTTCAGAAATCAGATTACGGATAAAGGGTGTCACTGGTGAGGGGTGCAGGGGCTCACTCCCCAGCTCGCTGCAAAGCGCCGTAAGCGCTTTTTCGATATCACTCTCAATACTGATATCAGCGCAGTAATGCCTGTCCGTATCCGGACTGAACGTGTTGATATGGATGATTTTCTTATCGGTGTGTGGGTTAATCTTTCCTGGCGAAAACTCCTGCAACTCATAACCAACGGAAAGGATGACGTCGGCTTTGTCAAAAGCAAAGTTTTCATAGTCGTGATACATAAAGCCAATCACACCCATTGCGTTGGGATTTTTGTCGCTGATTACGCCTTTTCCCATAAAGGTGGTGGCAACGGGAACCTGAAAACTCGTTGCAAAGGCAGTAAGGGCGTCAGAACTTCTGGTGCGGGCCACGCCATGGCCGGCCAGAATCACCGGATAACGCGCATTACGCAGAAGTCTGGCGGCTTGCGTTATCTGCTCTGGTGCGGGGCTGTTATGTACAGTATTCCCGGCTCTCCTGACAGGGATAAGTTCTCCCGGAACGGGCATGGACTCAATATCCTGTGGGACAGCGAGATAGGTTGCACCCGGTCGTTCCTGCTGCGCAAGACTGAATGCCTTACGAATCATTTCTGGCACAGCGGATGGTGTATAAATGGTGTCGGCCCATTTTGTGACGGGTTTAAACATAGCAACCAGGTCCACTATCTGGTGTGATTCTTTATAAATGCGGTCAAGGCCAACCTGTGCAGAAAGCGCGACAACGGGGGTGGAGTCGGTCTGCGCATCAGCGACCCCCAGCAGCAGATTGATGGCACCCGGACCAAGCGTTGCAAGACAGACACCCGCTTTACCGGTTAAACGACCATAGATATCCGCCATGAATGAAGCCCCCTGTTCATGACGGACCAGAATAAAGCGAATTTTTTCAGACGCAGTTATCGCGCGCACTAACTTGATGTTTTCTTCGCCGGGAATACCAAATACGTATTCGACACCTTCAGCCTCAAGGCAGGAAACAATGAGTTCTGCTACATTTTTTTGCTGATTCAACATGATGGTGTTCCTTATTAAGCAATGAAAAGTTAATGTCCGGACGTACCCCGATAATCTGGCTATGGACGAAATGGGTATAAAAATCCACGGGTGATCAGGCGGTATGAAAGCCTGCAGATACCTTTGTAATACCTGCCCGTATCAGAGAAGTTATTTCATAAACCAACCTCCTGACTCTCTGTCCGGTCCGGAGTGGATGTGCTCTGTCCTTTATCCTCTCCGGTGCAGCGATACAAAAATCAGGCTTTCCTGTGTCCCATACTTCTGCAAAGTAATATCCGGGTTTGCTGACAAATTTCGATACGGTCGTCAGGTGCATTCCGGAGTTATCATTTCTGTTCGACATGATTTGTCTGATATTTACGCAGCAGGCCCGGAGCTGTATCAGTTTTGCCTCTGAAATCTGCCGGCGTTGAGAGCCTGCCTGACATCCGCGTCAGCGAGGCATTTTTCAATCCTGCTGCGGTTGAGTTCCGCAGGCGTCCGGGCACCTGTCAGAATCATCGTCACGCGAAGATCATCCCTGATCATGTCCAGTAAATGTTTCACGCCCGCCTCCCCCCCGGCCGCAAGCGCATAAATATAAGCGCGTCCGAGAAGCACGCCCTTCGCCCCCAGGGAAAGCATGCGCGCCACGTCAAGACCCGACCGCACGCCTGAATCGGCCAGGACGGTCAGCTCATCACCTACAGCATCGGCTATAGCCGGTAACGCACGCGCACTGGGTATCGCCCCGTCCAGCTGACGTCCGCCATGATTGGAAACCACGATACCGTCTGCTCCCATCTTCAGCGCCATTTTGGCATCCTCCGTGTTGAGGATGCCTTTGAGCACAAGGTTGCCCTTCCAGCTGTCC
>Ga0157358_1001037_pt1 | contig 12035 bp, 9 predicted proteins | sample AttcapACBM2_FD_111484 | JGI IMG/M metagenome (GOLD analysis project Ga0157358, IMG submission 111484) | Fungus gardens microbial communities from leaf cutter ant in Botucatu, State of São Paulo, Brazil - Atta capiguara ACBM2 | ecosystem: Host-associated > Fungi > Mycelium > Unclassified ...
TGGAACTGCTCAGAAGCAACAGCAGACTTGAGAGTCTGATAATACTATCAGGTGTGGTTCACACCAGGGTAGAAGTCTGCAGAATAGACTCAGAGATGAGCAGACTTGTAGAATGACCTTAGCTTCAGCTTATGTGCTGTGCCATCTGTCTACCACATGGTCACAACTTCAGATGATAGGGAAAAGTCCAAGATGGGAGTGAGTACTGATTGGTGTGTTGCCATTGAACACTGGGGATCAAGTTCAATAAGAGTTATCTTCATCGATTATCAAACTAGCAAATTACAGTATAACTACTAGTCTTATATATAAACAGATATTATAGGAGATGCTTGGGGTTTCAGTAGTAAAGCTCCTATTACCCCAAGCAAAGATTTCAGTGTTGAGACACTGATAAAAGTAATCCTGTTATGGAAGACCAAGTTGAATAGGAATATTTCTGCTGTGAAAGACAGAATACCCAGATGGTTGCAGCACTACCATAAGACATGTTGCGAGAAAGATAGCCACTGTGGAAGGCAGACTTGTATGTTTTGGAAGTGACTTCACTGCGGGAATGTAGTTTCTGGATGGATAGACTTACATGTGACAAGATTCAACTATTTACTGGTACTTTTGACAAAAATTGGAGTTACACTGTTTATCATTGGGTTTAAACATATAGCTCAGTGATAGTAGAGTACTTGTTGAGTTGGTCACTATATTGAATCATGCTAGAACTTTGTTCAAGTACTTAGATTGGTCTACAAAGATCTTTTGATTCATACAGTTATGACTTATATATATTTCAAAAACCTTTTTAGATCATAGTATTTCCATTTTATCATAAATTTTTGCTTTAACTCTAAAAGGAGTGGTGAATCTTTTGAATCTATGAATTAAACATCATTAATATAGACAATTGCTATAATAAGCTTTCTAGTCTCTTTATCAATAAAGTAATACATACTAGCATCAGATTTGTATTGCATAAATCCTAGAGCTAACATTGACTTAGTCATAGTTTACCACCAAGATAAGCTAGCTTGCTTAAGACTATACAATGCTTTATGAAGTCACCAGACTTTTTTTTCTTTGCTAAGTAGTTTAAAATCTTCAGGCTGCTCTATATAGACTTCCTTATTCAGATCACCATAAAGGTAGGCAGTTTTTACATCAATGGTATAGATATCACAATATTCAAGAACAATAACAACTATAAATAGATGTGCTGTCTCATAGCAAACAAATAAAGAGAATAATTTATCAAAGTCAATTTCTTCAACCTGAGAAAATCATTTTGTAACAAGTTGAGATCTGTAATGACTATCAGACTTAATGTTGAATACCCAGCAATTCTCAATTACTTTACTTCTCTTAAAGAAGTCTACAACTTTATAAATATTTCTGTTTTTAAGTAATTTTAGCTTCTCAAGACAAGATTCAAGCCACTTATTTTGAATGTTAGCTAGCAATCTAATGATATCTCCAAAGCTTTTGGAAATTGTGCAAGATTCTGCTACATGTTGTATTAATAGAAAGAAAATTTGTTCTACTACCTCTTCTCTTATAAGGTATACTAAGTAGCTAGTAATGGCTAGCTCAGCTGATTTATCTGTAGAAGATGAAGTGTATATTCTACTCCTATTTTTATCAATAATAATTGTATAAGGGGACCACAAACTCTGAAATCTGTTGCAAACTTTGCTGATAAACTTCACACCCAGACTTTCTCAAACAAACACTGGCAGCAGAGTCTGATATAGACTTTCTTGCTCCAGTCTTGTCAAACTCCATGTTTAAACTTCATTGTACTTGGACCTATCACTTCCATACTGAGATCTTGGTACAAGTTCATAATGTTTCCATTTACTATTCTTAGCCATGCTTGTATTATTATTTCTTGATTATATTAGTATTATTTCACTAGATTGGAATGGACAGTATAATATTTAAGATAGCCATCACTTTCAGAATCATTCTGTTCTCTTAGGTTTTTACTGAAGTACAAACTCCATGTTTCCACCCAGTTGTCCTAACAGCAAAACAAAATCTCTTACCCTGGGACCTTGATGCATCTCAAAGTCTAGTAGTCTCAGATTGCCCACTTGTATATCTCAATCTTTTTCTCTCTTCCTCACTTCTTGAATGATATCTGCCTTAAAAGACCACTTATAAATACTATTGATATAGGCAAAGCTCTAAGTCTTTTCTAGTACCATCTTCAAAAAGTAGCTAAGTATTAACATGTCTTGGAACTTTCAACTAACAACATTTTTACAAGTTTTCTAATACAACTCTGTGATCTGTGGACTTTGATATCAAACTCCACCCCTATATATGCAAGTGTTCTCTCTTCCTATCCAGACTTTATACTCTGGTAGACCTCTTTATAACTGGGATCTCTTCATGCTACTCTAAGCCTAATATATCTTTACCTATGGACTTTGCCAGTAATTACTAGTGATTGCCAGATAGGCTGGACTTTCTTAAGTACTTGTTTCCTTTATATCTGACTATCTTTGGACTAGCTTATATGCAACCAAGACAAGATTCTTTGGGTGTTATTGTTTTTCAGGAGTGGTAGAGTTACAAAGTAATTAGAAAGATTACTGGAATTTTTTCTATTACATTATGGCCAGATTTTGAGTAGACCTTCAAGAACCACTTCTCTTCCATCAATGCTGCTACTGAAGCTGTTAACAAGTTAGAAGAGACTTCATACTACTAAGAGAGTTATATAGTAGAAAATTATCTAGATGAGATTTAAACATTAATCTCTGAAGCTAGCTACACCAACCACAGACTATAGTGATCAAGTTCAGACAAGGTCTTAAAACAGTAATCTAGGATTAGATTGCTACTCTGCTAGTAAGACAACCTCAAGACGCTGATCCCACTATATAATTTGAAGTAGCAAGATATATAGACCAGGCCTGACAAGCAAATGAGGCCTTCTAATTAAACCAACACACTCTTCCTACCCCAACTTTAGAATTTTCTCCCAAACACTATTCTTTGACCACAGTTCTCTAATCCCACTGCACTTTTCTGGAAACTCTCTTTGGCTCTCTTCTTAAGTGTTCTCATAGACATTAATGTTGCTCACAAACTCTACCCCTTGCCTACCAAAGGGTGTTACTAATGTAAAGATTTGAACCATATCATTTAGAAGTGCCCTGTTAGGTTAGATGTCTGATAGCTAACTGCTAAGCAATAGAAATAACTAATAGAGGACATAAATATGGTAAAGGATATGAAAGTATAGCAGCATCTAGAATTAGATAGTATGGACAAGTCAGATAGCAGTCAGGATTTTGTATAGAGTAGCCAGTGAATTGTGCACTCTAGTTTCTAGTAAATAAGTTCACTATACTAACTATAGAACAATATGAAGACAGTTTTAGCAATCTCTCTGATATACCCCTGTATCTGTTCCATAACCATCAGACTTTGCCTCTTCATCACTCTAGATAGGAAAAAAAACTTCTCTTATACCCCACAATCAATGCCCTCAATGCCTACAGCACCTCTTTATATCTCTCCATCTCTCTGGAGACTACCAACACTTCTGAATCATTCTCTGTGTATATACTAGTTGACTCCAAAGCTACTGGAGTTTTCATCAATAGGAGTTTTGTAGAAAAGCATAGTTTTAACACCTACAAGTTCTCAAACTTCATACCTGTGTATAATTTTGATGGTATTCCAAATAAAGACAGTCAAATATCAGAGGTGGTAGATATGGTGCTCAGATACAAAAATCATTCAGAGTAGACTTTGCTCATGGTATTCAGTCTGGGAAAACAGGACTTGATTCTTGGATTCACCTGGTTAAAGTCTCACAATCTAGAGGTTATTCTAATACATTGCCTCACCTGCTACTCTGTCTACTAAGACATTCTAAAAGCAGACAAACAATGGATGCAGGTACTAAATGCCTGCTAATCTGGCCCTTTTCTTGTCTTAGCTAATGACTTCAAAGAGGTATCCCTCTCTGTCTACATGTCTGGGAAATATATAAAGGAGTCAGACAACTGGATTTGTATGTTTAGACTACTTTCCAAATTTTCAGACCTAAATCTTCATGTTACAGCCACTTCTTCTCAGCATCTCTTTGAAGCATTTCAGTAGAATTGGCTATCAGATAATAGTAGTTTAGTGCTTTCTCCTCATCCTCAGAGTTTTCAGTCAGTTTTACCAAGGAAAACTTTAATACCCTTCCTAACCATTGCCAATGGAACCATGCAATTAAGCTCTTACCTGGAGCAGAGCCCAAATCCTCCAATGTTCCCCTGTAGTGCAGTCAGAGCTCAATACCTTTCTTTCTGAAAATCTCCATACTAGATAAATATGCCTCTCTAAATCTTCTATGGCTGCACTAGTGTTTTTCATCAAGAAAAAGGACAGTTCTCTCTAATTGGTGCAAGATTATAGAAACCTCAATGCAGTAACTGTCAAGAACAAGTACCCACTCCCTTTGATCTCTGAGCTTGTTTCACAACTTCAAGAAGTAAAGTACTTTACCAAACTAGATGTTTGCTGGGGTTTCAACAATGTCTGAATTAAGCCCAGAGATGAATGGAAGGCTGCATTTCATACAAACTATGGACTTTTTGAGCCTTTGGTAATGTTCTTCAGTATGACTTATAATTTGACTACTTTCCAAACCATGATAAATAACATTTTCTGTGATTTCACAGCTGAAGATATTATGATAGTGTATTTGGACAACATCTCAATCTTTATCTGAATATTAGAAAAGCACTATGTAGCAGTTCAGATGGTTTTGGAAGTCTTAGCTAAGCACAGACTGTTCCTCCATTCTGAAAAATGTGAATTTGACAAACTACAGATTAAGTACCTAGGATTGGTTATTTCCAAAGATCAAGTTAAGATGAACTCCATAAAGATAGCTGGAGTTTGTGACTGGCCCATTCTTAAAAACTATACTGATCTACAGGCCTTCCTTAGTTTCACTAATTTCTATCAGAGGTTTATCTATGGGTTTTCAGAGGTAGTCTGCTCTCTCTTTAACCTTACTAGCAGTAACAGTACTTGGATGTGAACTGCTTTCCAACAAGATGCTTTCAACTCCCTGAAAATGGCTATCATATCTGTGCCTATTCTGGTATCCCCCAACACCTTTGCCCTGTTTTAGATAGAAGTAGATAGCTCAAACTTTACAACCAGAGCTGTTCTCTCTTAGGAGTCCAAGTCCAATGGTAAGTGGCACCCAATAGCATTTTTCAGCAAGTCTCTCTCTCCAGTCAAGCACAACTATAAGATATATAATAAGAAAATGTTAGCAATCATCCAAGCTCTGGAAGAATAGCAATACTTTCTTAAAGGAGCACCAAACTCCATGGAAATTTGGATGAACCATTGTAATCTGGAGTATTTCATGACTGCCAAAAAACTCAATTATAGGCAGGTTCAGTAGTCCTTATAACTTGGCAAGGTTTAACTTTGTGCTCCACCATTGCTCAGACAAGTTTGTGGAAAAACTAGATACATTGTCTCATTGACCAGACTATAGAAATGGGTTGCATAACAATGAGAATGTAGTCCTGCTCAAACTAGAGTTTTTAGCAGTTTGAATGATGGAAAAAATAGTTTTTGAGAATGAAGAATGAGCTCTTCTGACAGATATCTAAAGGGATAACAAACTTGGTCATCATGAAGAATCCATAGCTAAAGCTACCAGAGAACTCCAACAGTCATCTGCAAAGTCTATACATTTCTCAGAGTGGTCAGAAGTAAATAGTCTTTTTTTATTTTGCAATAAGATTCATGTCCCAGACATTCATGACCTCCATAAATATATTGTCTCTCTCCATTATGACATCAAAGTAGCTAAACATGCTGGGCATTGGAAGACATTGTAACTAGTCTCTCAGAGTTACTAGTGGCCTCAGATGTCCATATATATGGGTCAATATATCTCTACCTGTGACTTATGTTTGCAGACTAAACCTATCTAACAACTACCACTTGAAGAACTAATCCTGCTGGCTATACCAAATGCAAGATTGGATACTATCAATGTAGACTTTGTAGTAGAACTTCCAGAGTCATTGGGTTTCAATGTAGTTATCATAGTAGTAGACTCTGTCTCTAAAAGGGCTCACTTTATTCTAACTCATATTACCATGACTGTAGAGGGCACTACAAGGTTGTTTCTGCACCATATGTAGAAACTCCATAATCTTCCTAATTATGTTGTTTCAGATAGAGATCTGTAGTTTGTTATGCTCTTTACTCAAGAACTTTACTACTTCCTCAGAATTGAGATCACCTCATCTACAGCCTGGTACTCACAGTCAAATAAACAGATAGAATGAGTAAACTGAGAGCTCAATCAATACCTTCAGACTTTCATGAATAAATAATAGAGCAACTGATATAATCTCCTCCTGATTGTAAAGTTCTAACATAATAACCATGTGTACTCTTTAACACAGCAGCCACTGTTTCTTTTCAATACTGGACAACTTCCACAAATGGGTTTTGAACTCCACCAATAGGAGTCCAAGCTAGAGGGTGTCTCAAAGTTTATGGAGAGGATGAAATCTACACTCAAGAAAGCCAAGTCTGCTATCTGAAAATCTTATAAAGATATGGCCAAATATTATAACCAACATCAGACTTCTGCCCCAGTATTCAAACCAGATGATAAAGTATTCCTTGACTCCTTGAACATTTAGATTACATGTCCCTCTGCCAAGTTGTTACACTATCATCTTAGACCATATATAGTAGAAAAATAAGTAGAGCCCATATCATACTGCTTGAAGTTCTCTTTAGCACTTCAATAATTGTATTCAGTATTTCATGTCATCAAGCTCATTACTGCTTTGAAGACTCTATACCCACAAGATGCTCAGAATTTCTGTTAGACCCCATTATTATTGATAAAGAAGAAGAGTGGGAGGTGGAGAAGATTCTCAATAGTTATTGGCATTGCAAGAAGTACCAATATTTGATCAAGTGGAAAGGATTTGGACTAGAAACAAACTCTTGAGAATATGTCTCAGATGTGTTTGCACCATATAGTGTAGCTGAGTTCTATTATCTCAATTCCTAAGCCTTGTAGTTTATTAGAGCAACAGTCTTTCAGAACATCAAGTTCTAATCCATACCACCTGCTTGGAGTTGTAGTAGTCTTGAAGAGAGGGTAAATGTAAGAGAACCACAAACTCTGTCACAGACATTTACATACAAACTCCAATGATAAACTTTATGCCTAGACTTTCTCAAACAAATGCTGGTAGCAGACTCTGATGCAGACCTTCTTGTTCTAGCCTCATCAAAATCTATGCCTAAACTCTGTTACACTTGGACCCACCACTTTCATACTAAGATCTTGGTACAAGTTTATAATATCTTCATTTACTGTTTTTAGCCATGCTTGTATTATTATTCCTTGATTACATTAGTATTTTTTTGCTGGATTGGAATGGACAGTGCAATATTTAAGATAGTTGTCATCTCCAGAAAACCTCATTCTGTTCTCTTAAGTTTTTTCTAGAGTGCAAACTTTGTGTTTCTACCCAGTTGCCCTAACAGATTGGGCATTCACCTTTCCACTGGATATTATATAGAATCTCATTTATCTCAATAATATTGTCAGATGAGTTGTATAGGTAATCAACTCTATTTATCCTTACTGTTTTGGATAGTAGATTGTCAGAAAAATGTTGTGTATTCTAAAAGGTTCTTTGTAATTCTTGATGAGTATTTTCATGCCTATTACAAACCATGTTGGAATTAGGAATTTTCAAGAAAGATCTGGTTCAATTGTTTAGCACAACTATTTTGTTGGTGTACATGTGGAGTACTGATCTCATAGATAATATCTTGCTCTCTTAGAAAGGATTGTAATTCTGATATTACATATTCTCTCCTATTATCAGTGTACAACCTCTTCATAAGATAAAAAGTAGCATTTGATCACATCTGGAAAATAGACTTAACTACTTCTGCAGCTTCAGACTTTTTGTACAGAAAAGTAATGTTGTAATAGGAGAAATAATTATCAAGGAATGTAATCACCCACTTGTACTTTGAATGAAACAAGATGAGGAGCTCAAGAAGATCTGAGTGAATTAATCCTAGAGACTTACTAGAATGAGCAAAATTCTCAGGAAAACTGTATTGGTACATCTTTCCAAGAGTGCAACCATGGCAGACATGTTTTTATGTTAGAAAACAGATCTTCTTTGCATCTTCAACATTGTCAAGAACATGACATATAACCTCATCAGAGGTATATCCAAAACAATGATGCAAAGTCTCAAAGTCTAGATGTCTTGTTACAAGACTCATAGAATTGAGGACATTATGCTTGAGAATGTGAGTCCTCACAATCTAGATATTGCTCCAAAGGTCAGGAGTAGCCAATAGAACAGTGTCACCAGACTTATCACAAAAAGTGGAACCACTTTTATTGCCTTCTACTCTCAATCCAGACTGAAAAATTTGCCTAGTAGAGAGAAAATGTATCTGCATACCAGTGACATAATATACTGGCCATAATTTTGATACAGCAACTTTAGTAGTCCCTTTCTTGGGATAAAATATTTTATGTTCAATCAGAACAGTGTTAAAGTGACCATAAATACTAGTACTTTTAAGTTTGCAGTCTTAACTCAGCCATAATTATCCAGAGTCATATCAACAAAGTCAGACTCAAATAGAGTAAAGCAGGTGGAGACACAAGAGTATAAGAACCATTCAATTTCATCTAAGCTGCCATGAGGTACTTTTCTACTCTTATACAAGAAACACAATGCTTTCTCATATTTGGAGAGATTCACAGTAATAGGCAAGTTAGGCAGAACAAATTTACTTTGATTGGAAGCCATACATGCATAATTAACTCTATTTGACTCTATAAAGTTCTCTATTACAATAGCTATATTGGTATAGAATTGGATGGATTGAGTCAAGGAATTTAGTAAATTATTAACTTGGAAGAAGAAAGATATATATAATTGGTTACCAAGAGTCCAACCATCCAATTTATACCTATTATTATTATCATCTGCCCACTTTTTAGAAGTAGTTGCTACAAGTGGATCAACCTTTATAGAAGAGGGATTTTCAGCAGGTAGTTCTATGATTCTAGAGGTTGAGACCTCAATAAATAGATCAGAGAACTTCTTCTCTAAGCACTTTTTGTAAAATTTCAGTGCTTATACTTTTACTTGTATCTGAGGTCTTTGAATAGGACTACTTTGAGGAGTGTGCACTGCAGGAAGATGATCAGCAAGTTGAAAGACTATAACTGAAGACTTAGAATGGAAAGGATAAATTGATGAAGGAATAGTGGCCATACTTGCAAAGACAATAGCACTGTCTGCCTGATAGATGTTACTGCTATCATCATTTTGGTCTCTTGTTTTATCTGCTTGGTAAGTATTGCTATTTTTCTTTCTCAGTTACTCTTCTTTTGCTGCTCAGAAAAACCCTCACTTTGCAACTGCTGCAACTGCTGGGAGTTTTTTTTCTACTGAGAAGGTTTATTTCTATGTATAATGCAAGAATGGTGAGTGGAATTAGCAGTGTTAGTCCACCTAGAGAATTCTACTATTCAAGCAGAACATACAACATTCCAAGTAAGATTAGAGATGGACATATGAGAAGAAAGAATAGAGACAGAGATGGAATCCCATAAGTGAGGGATTGCAGATAAGAGAGTTATTGCTCTTAAGACAAAGGAGACATCACAGTTGTTCTTAAAGAGTCTTGTGTAAAAGGAATTAAGCTTAGTGATTTGGGAAGCAAGGTCCTAATTACCAGAAATTTGGAATATAATTGTTTTCTGGTAATTAGCAAAAATTGATATTGGACCAGATATTTCCATAAAAGTCCAAAGATGAGCTCAAAGGGCCTCAGTATTAAGCTGGCTATACATTAACAAGTTATCTAGTAAGGTAGAGTTAAGAACTTAGAAGTTCTTTCTAGCTATCTCATCTATATCAGTGGTCTGAGGGAGAGTCAAAGCATTCAGTATATCATTAACAGTAAAGATAGCCCCAGGGTAGGTGATAAGAGTAAGGGTTAATTTAACATGAATTTTCCAGAAAGAATAGTCAGCAAGGCCAATAAGTTTAGGAGAGTAGTGACAAAGTTGGCCATTGCTATCAATAAATATAATCAGTATAAATTAGAAAGCAAATGCAGCTAGCTAGAGTGCAAATGTTCAACCTAGCCAGTGATAAGTCATTAGCATATGTAAGGTGCAAAAAATTCCTATAGGTATAAAACAATTTAGAATCAGCTCAATTTATAAATATAAAAGACTTAGGAGTGACAAGATGTCAGCCTACTAGTAGAGTTGGTCAAGTTCTTCTCATCAATAGAAAGTAGCCTAAAAAAGCATTAACTAGAGATCAAGGCAACTAGAGCCCATAACCTGTTGGAAGGAACAGAGTGCACAGTAGTATAGTACAGTATGGACAACTAGCAACCACTTGCCTGTGGTGTATGTTTTAACAGAGAGCTGATAAAGAATAGACAACAATGAAAGACAAGTAGTATTAGTAGGAGTTCAACCTATGCAAAAATTTTACATTGACTACCTAATTAGGACTACTGATCATAGGCCATATCTTAATAACTCTATAGATCTCTATCCCAAACATCTGATAATTACTAGAACTAGAGTAACTCACTTAGCAGTCTTCATTTCTAGATAATTACCCTAAGTAGCATACTTAGTATATAAGTTAGTAGTTAAATTATAAAGTCTTATTCTGAAAATCAACTAAAACTATAACTAACTTCTGGTGTCAGCAATAACACATCTCTTATCTTCCAGTAGACTTGTTTATCAATAATGTCTCTTCCAAAATATATGACCAGTACAACTAGTAAAGATACAGCATACAAGCTGAAGCCAAAAGTTATTTTAACTCCTGTGTATTGTATATTTAGATAACACAAGTTACTCATTTGAACTTTTGAGAAGCTCATTATTGAATCTCAAATAACAAGGTGTGAACTGTGTCTAACACTTTCTATACATATTGTGTCTGACTGTGAATCTTAATTTATCACTCTTTGTACAAAGAAACTATATCATCTGCTTGGGATTAAAGTTGGATCATCTACCACTTGGTATTTACAGACTAACAGACAGACTGAATAGATTAATCAAGAACTTGACAAATATCTTCAGCTCTTCATAAGCAAATAATAAGACAACTAGCATAATTTCCTTTTCTTGACTGGATTCCAGCACAACAATCATATGCACTTGTCTACTCAGTAACCCCTCTTTTTTCTAGATACTAGATGCCTTATATAGATTGAAAGAAGCCAAGGCTACTATTCATAAAATGTTTCTAGACACCACAGACATCCACACTACATGTTCTTTAGTTAAGCTAGTATACCAGAACTTAAAATCATACACTGTAGAGAAATGAGTAAGTCCAATGTTGTATAAATGAAAGCTACTCCTATTTATGAAGAGATTGCACTCAGTTTTCAATGTAGTGAAGCTAATAACTGCCCTCTAATGTTAAGTTCACCTTCATAAATAAGCCATCTTCTACAGTAGTGTTATCTTCTGTCAAACCCCACAAGTACTCAGTCTTTCACAATAGAGATCACTTCTATCTTAACTACACACTTAGTCAATGTTTCTTCATGGATCAATTCAATCAAACATCTGCCCAACTTGGAGCTAAACTCAGACATTAATCTCACTTGATGTGGATAACTGTGTAATTATATAGTAATTACACCACTTAAGTTTCCAAGTGTTTTAGATACTTTCCTTTGTACTTAAAAACTAGTAGATACTCTGTAAATTCTTAGTCTGATAATCAATCATAGTCTCTATACTATTAACACTCATATCTAGCATTAAGTCAATATAATTTCTCCTATCAGTACTCCTTTTATTGAACTTCACTCTAACTTCTAAAATTGTAACCAAGCAACATATAGATAGTATAGCACATAAGCTGAAGCCAAGATTGTTCTGAGAAGTTTACAACACCACAGTCTTTGGTAAGTTTTCATACTTGTCAAACTCTGACTAA
>Ga0157358_1001038_pt1 | contig 12034 bp, 15 predicted proteins | sample AttcapACBM2_FD_111484 | JGI IMG/M metagenome (GOLD analysis project Ga0157358, IMG submission 111484) | Fungus gardens microbial communities from leaf cutter ant in Botucatu, State of São Paulo, Brazil - Atta capiguara ACBM2 | ecosystem: Host-associated > Fungi > Mycelium > Unclassified ...
AGACGGCATAGCACATAAGCTAAAGCCAAGATTGTTCCACAAGTCCACCTATCTCTGAGTCATTTCTGCAAACTTCCATCCTGGTGTGAACCATGCCTGACAGTATTATCAGACTCCCAAGTCTGCTATTGCTTCTGAGCAGTTCTATCTGCTAAATCCTCTGTTGCAGTTTCACTTACAATTCAATCTTACAATTCACACTTCAAAGTCCAAATGGCCTCCTCTCGCCATAATTTTTCAACTCCAGTCTCACTGCTTGGGACATCCTTCAACATGATCTCACATTTCAGTAACTAGATGGCTTATCTGCCAAATGCACTACAATGCTCAAAACAAATCCATCAAAGAGGCCATTTATCTCTAAGGTCTTCTTCTAGTATAATCCAACCTGGTTGGACAGTTTTGCCTGTTTCTGGCCCAAGTATCATCCCTACAGACAACAATCCTAATTTGGAAAATGCTCCTACTAATCCTAGTACTAACAATAATATAGCTAATAGACCCACATCTTTTACTCGCTCACAGTCCAAACTCTGTCGGAGTGATAATACTAATGAACAATTGGCCAAAGTATTTGGCTGACTTGCTAACACTCTTAATTCTAATCAAACTCCCAGACCTAATACTAATTCGAGGGAAACTAAAGCCCATATCCCTGACACTTTCAGTGGCACTGAGCCTGACAAGCTCAATAATTTCCTATTCTAATGCTATCTATATTTCTGCACTAATCTGGTGCAATTTGACACAGACATTGTGAAAATCAACTTCGCAATGACCTACCTCACTGGAGTAGCCCAGAACTGGTTTGAGGTGGGCCTCAACCAGGAAGACCAGAGCATCTTTCAAGACTGGCTCTCCGACTGGAATCAATTTGTAGGCGAGCTATGTCGACATTTTGGTCTCTCAAACCCTGTTGGTGAAGTAGCCAACATGCTGGACAATCTCCGTATGAAGCCTGGCAATAAGATTTCCACTTACAATGTGGACTTCATATGCTATACCTTCTAATTAGGTTAGGGGAATAGTGTTCTGTGTCATTGCTACTACCAGGGGCTCTCCAAATGGATCTAGGACCCCATCTCTACCTGGGAACAAGAAAAACCCATTTTGTTCCAGGATATGTATGTTTTAGCAATGACCATTGATTACTGCTACTAGAAATGAGACCACAAATATCACCATGCAAGGCAGGTAGAGAAAGAGACTCTTGAGTCTCACTTCCAGAAGCAAGGAAAAACTTCCATCTCTAGTCCTGCAACAGCCTCCCAGAACAAGGCAAATTCAGCTCTAGTGGCCTCATCTGCCAAGAACTCTTCCTCTAAGTCACCTTCGTCCTCCACTCCTAAAAAGCAATCCAACACTCTGTGGGTGAATCTCTCTTCTAAGCTGGCCAGCAACAGAAAGTTGACTAGTGATAAGCACAAGAAGCATCTCAAAAACAACCTGTGCCTCTATTGCAGTGCAGGAGACCACAAGCTGGACTTCTGTTCCAAGAAACAGACCATGGTCTCTCCTAAGGGCCACAATACTTCAGCAACTGCTTCTGAGAAACCCTCAGAAAAATAGAGAGCGACCCTCAGGACTCCACACAGACTGAGAGCTACATTGAACTTTCTTATGCAGCAATGAGTCCCATCTGACTCAATGCATCCACTCTTCTGATCCTCATTCACTCTTTGTTTCTCTTACCTCTTCCTTGATCCTTAGTCAGGATCACCTTAATAAAATCCTGTTCCAAGCTCTTATTAACTCTGGATCTACTCACTGCTTTGTAGACTCCAAATTTGTGGATACTCACCACCTGAAGATGTCCGCAACTTCTCCAGTTGCTCTCTGCTTGTTTGATGGTTTATCTAACAGCACCATCTCCAAAATTGCTAACTTGCCCATAATTTTTTCCACTGGTGATTGTATGAATCTGGACTTCCATATCACTCTACTTAATTCTTCCTGCTCTTTGGTCCTTGGATACAACTGGCTCGCCTGACACAATCCACTGATTGACTGGGTAAATAGGTTGATAAACTTCCATCCATCTTTGCAGGAAAATCTCGCTTCTTCTCACATCACGGCCAACACACCATTGGCATCTCCATCCTTTTCGGACATCCCTCTGCAATCATTGGACTCTGTGGTTTCCATACTCATATCTGAGACCTCTGTGTCTAACTCTGAGTGACCTAATATCGCTATCATTAGTATTGCAGCATTCTTGCATGCATTGAAACTTCCAGGCTCCCACAATTTTGAACTCTGTCTTCATTCTTCAGATGTTCAGGCCAACTCTGCAAAACTTGCAGAAGCTCCTTATCTGTCCAACATTCCTTCTGAGTATCACAAATTTGCTGATGTTTTTAGCAAAACAAAAGCTGAAACTCTCTCTTCTCATCATTCTTATAATCTCAAAATCAATCTGGAAGAGAGTGCTCAACCTCCAGTTGGTCCTATATACTCTCTTTTAGCATCTGAACAAGAGGCTCTGAAGAAATTCATTGATGAAAATCTCAATATGGGTTTCATCCAACCAACCTCATCTCCACACAGTGTACTAGTCTTATTTGTTAAAAAGAAAGATGGTTCACTGTGCCTTTGTGTTGACTTCTGTGGTCTTAACCATATCTCTAAAAAGGATTGTTATCCACTCCCGCTCATCTCCAATCTACTGGACTCACCTCACAAAGCTTGGGTCTATTCAAAGATAGATCTTCACCATGCTTACCATTTGGTTCACATTGCCAATGGTGATGAATGGAAGACTGCCTTTAGGACACATTATGGATTATTTGAATGGTCTGTAATGCTCTTTGGTCTTACCAATGCTCCCACAGCCTTCCAGCAATTCATGAACGACATTTTCTCTGACCTTTTGGATGTCTGTGTTGTAATCTATCTGGATGATATACTTATCTACTTGAATAACATGTCCAAGCATCACCAGCATGTAAAAGAAGTATTCAAGTATTTCCACAAGGCTAGTCTTTATACCAAAGCAGAGAAATGTGAATTTCACTCTGAGTTGGTAGAGTATCTGGGATACATCCTTTCTCCTTCTGGCCTCACCATGTTTGACAACAAAATTCAAGACTTGCTGGAACCTAAGAAAGTCAAAGATATTTAATTCTTCTTAGGTTTTACAAACTTTTACTGCTGGTTCATCTTCAACTACTCAGACATTGTCATTCTATTGACACACCTCACTAGGAAGGATATTCCTTAGAAGTTTGACTCCTTCTGTTGAGATGCTTTCAACTCTCTTAAGAAAGCATTTACTTCCACTTCTATTCTCACTCATTGGATTTCCGATGCTCAACTCATTGTGGAAACCAATGCCTTGGACTATGCTCTCGCTGCAATCCTCTCTATTGTTAACAAAGATAATGAAGTTCACCCAGTTGCCTTTCACTCTCACACTTTTACTGCAGCGGAGTTGAACTACAATATATATGACAAGGAATTGCTTACCATCTTTGAAGCTTTCAAGATTTGGTGACACTATTTAGAAAGTCCAGCCTATTCCATCGATGTTGTTACAGATCATAAGAATCTTGAGTATTTTTCTACTACCAAGGTATTGATCCAGAGGCAAGTATAGTGGTCCAAGTACCTCTCCCAGTATAACCTTGTCATAAGGTTCTGTCCTAGTCATCTCAGTACAAAACCAGATGCTCTTATTAGACAATGGAATGTCTATCCTAAAGGAGGGAATACTGGCTATACCACAGTTACCCCTCACAACTTCAAGCCCATCTTTACTCAAGAACAACTTGTAGCCTCCATACAAGCTACTATTTTTCTTTTCCCTTCCCTCCATACAGCTACAGTTGTGGATCTAGACACTTTACATCAAGACATCCTCTCAGCTTTCCCTAGTGACCCAATTGCTACAAAACACACCTCTGCAGATAGCCAGTGGTCTATGGACCCAAACAGTCTACTCCTCTTTGACAACAGGATTTATGTACCATCTGCTGGTAACCTCCACACATACGTTCTCCAGTATAATCATGATTACATCCTTGCTGGACATTTTGGTTAAAATAAAATACTGGAATTAGTCTGTAGTAGATACTCCTGGCCCAGCCTCCATACTAATGTATAACAATTCTGCAAGTTCTATATCACTTGTATACAATCCAAGCCACAACATCACAAGCCTTATGGATCTCTCAAACAAATTTCTATCCCTGAATGACTATGAAATTCCATTTCTATGGACTTCATTGAGAAACTTCTGTTATCCTCTGGGTTTGACACTATCTTGGTCATAGTCGACCAGCTCACCAAGCAAGCAATCTTTATCTCTGCCCACAACACCATCATGTCCATGGACTTAGCACATCTATTCATCCTTTATGTGTTTTCCAAACACAGCATTCCTTCCCATGTCACCTCCGACAGAGGCTCAGAGTTTGTGTCAAACTTCTTTTGATCTTTAGGCATTGCTCTTGACATGCAGCTTCACTTTACTTCAGGTTATCACCCCAAAGGTGATGGACAAACCAAATGCACGAATCAGACTCTCAAGCAATACTTCCGTGTATATTGTAACTATCAGCAAGATAACTGATTTGAACTCCTACCTCTTATAGAGTTTGCCTACAATAATGCTCTGAGTGCTACTACCAGTGTTTCTTCATTCTTCGCTAATAAGGGATATCATCCAAACATCACTGTTCACCCTGAATGTGATATTGCTTCCTCCCAAGCCTGTGACTTCACTGTAGACCTCGATGAATTACAGAGTACTCTCAAAGCTGAAATCTCTGTGGCCCAACAGTATTATCAGAAATCCACTGATGTATGACATTCCCCCACTCCTGATTTCAAAGTAGGTGACAAAGTCTTTGTTAAGGCTCAGTTCTTCCGAACTACTCAGCCTTCAAAGAAACTCTCTGAAAAATACCTTAAACCCTACAAAATCATTGCCTAGTCTGATACTCTATCATTCACTCTCTATCTTCCAGAGTCCATGTACTCTGTCCATCCAGTCTTCCATGTATCCATGCTCAAACCTGCCATGTCCAATACTTTCTCTGAAAGAATATAACTGGCCCCTACTCCAGTCATAATTGATGGGGAACCCAAATATGAAATTTCTCAGATAGTAGACTCTGAAATCAATTGCTGATGGGCATGCAAACTTCTGTACAAGGTGATCTGGCTAGGGTATGAAGACACTGGAGACAAATCCAAATGGATCCCCACATCCGAGCTTACTCATGCCGCCAACTTGGTATCTGATTTCCACATTGCATATCCTGCCAAGCCCGGTCCTCTCCCATTGTCCTGAACACACTGTTGCATTTGTTCCCTATCTCCATGCATTCCCAATGGGGATTTCCTTCATTAATTTCTTAGTATATTCTGTCTACTTATTTTCATTAACTCTCAGCTTCCATGTACTTTCTGGGGTTTTCTTCTCAAAACTTCTTTTTATTTTAATTCTTGCTTTTCTTACTCACACATTTAATTCACAGAAAATAGAAATTCTATTGATAAAAGAAAAAACAAAACCACTATACTAACAAGAGGCAGACAATGGAGTCCTTTCCTCCTGACTTTCTCTGGGGCCATCCTTGGACCCCTCCACATTATCTCTACTTTCCTTCTTCCCATTCTCTTCTTCCAAGCCCCATCTCTGCTCTATTATGGCCTCAATTCTCTCCAACTGGGCGGTGTTCCTCTCTTGGCCCTCTACCAAGTTCCAAAGGGACTTTCCAACTCCTCAGTACTCCTCCATGAGTTTGTGGAGTGCCTTTTCAATGGCACTTAGGACCCCACCATATGTAGGAATCATGGCTAGGGTATTGGTATTGGTGTGGGGTACATACCGCTGCTTGAGGGCAATGCATCCGGTGCAGGCAAGTGATCGGCTATGAAAGAGAAAATTATTAAAAAGTAATAATAAGTATAATTAACTACTCATCTTGAGTGGTGTACCAGGCAATCCTGCCCAGTGCTCACACATCTCTTACAGGAGTTAGCATCCCCCATCTTCACTGTGGCACCTCTGTGGTACTTCCCTAGTTGTTTCCCTCTAGCTTTCTTTGAGAGCTGTTGCCCCTCCTCATCACTGGCAACAACTTCCTTGTACTTAGATCCCATGACCTGGGATCCTTTGGCCTCCTCCAATAGGATGGCCTCTTCCTCTAACACCTTGTCCCAGAGCCATTGGAGGTATTCCACCATCTTCCTCTTCCTCTCCTCCTCCTCCACAACTCTCTGCCTCTCAGCTTCCTTCCAGACCTTCTTCTTCACTTCTCTCCTTGCCTTTTGAGCTGTGCACTCAGCCCAACATAATCTTGCCACTTCCTTGAGTTGAAGAAGGAGCTGTTGCTCCTCTTCATGTCTCCACTATATCTCTTGCCACTACTTTTCAAGTATCTTGGCATTATTCTGTGAAATGTTGGAGTAGGCAGGGAAAGATATAATAATACAGAAACAAGAGCAACAAACTTTCTTTTCCATTTATGTATTGTTGATCCAGGTACCATCATGGGATTTTTTGGGAAAACCCAATAGAACTTCGAAGGCTCAGTCCTAAGGGGGGGATACTGTCATATGCAAGTCCACCCATCTGGAAACTATATCTCCATAGTGAAATCATCTCCCAAAACATACAAGCCTGCCTTCCATGGTGGCCATCTTTCTTGCAACATGTCTTATGGTAGTGCTGCAACCCTCTGGGTATTCCATCTTCCATGGTGGAGATACTCCTATTCAACTTGGTCTTTCATAACAGAGTTACTCCTGTCAATGTCTCAATACTGAAACCTTTGCTTGGGGTAATAGAGGTGTTACCACTAAAACTCTGAGCATCTCCTATATATTCTGTTTGTATATAAGACTAGTAGTTGGACTGTAATTTACTAGTTTGATAATTGACAAAGATAATCTCTTATTGAACTTGATCTCCAGTGTTCAACAGCAACACACCAATCAGCACTCACTTCCATCTCAGACCTCTTCCCATCATCTGAAGTTGTGACCATGTGGTAGACAGACGGCACAGCACATAAGCTGAAGCCAAGGTTGTTTCACAAGTCTGTCTACCTCTGAGTCATTTCTGTAAACTTCCACTTCAGTGTAAACTGCGCCTGACAATAAGAACACTCATGGATGACCCTTCTAACTCATCTACTAAACCTCTTCCTCATTTAATCAACATACTCACAAATCGTCAGAGAACTATCGTTAAAGATTTCCTAATTGACTCTAACAACAAGTTGTATGGGGTTTTTCCTGCATTTTATTCTCTTCATTCAGAACTTTTCCTAGGCTCTAGAATAGTTGACAATTTTCTAGATCAATTTTCTTTTAACTTAGCTAATAAAGGAAAAAATGACAAATTATGCTTTTAATAGCTTAACAATATAGTCTTACAATCATTCTCTTTACCATCTATGGCCATCATTGTAACAGATGCTAGCATCAAGAATGACATTGCTATATCTATATCACATGTACACTTAGTTGATCATCCTTTGATCAAGATGGTTCATCATGCAGCTTTCATCACTAGTACTGAAGCAGAGCTTTTTGCAATTAGGTGTGGTATTAACAAAGCATACAATAAGGAGAATATGTTCAAGATCATCATCATCACCAATTCCATCCATACAGCGAGAAAAATTTTCAATAGTAAATCCCATCCATATCAAATTCATACTACAGCCATCCTCAGCGAATTACATTGCTTCTTTACTATCAGCTAGGAAAATTCTATTGAATTTTGGGAATGTCCTAGCTATCTCAACTGGAGACTCCACAAAGCCATTGACAAGAATTCAAAATTGTTTAATCCTTCACCTATCTATCCTTGCAAAGCTTCTTGGGATTATTGCAAGAAAATCAACAGCAACAACATTATCAAACAGTGGAAGATGACATTCCAAGCTTTAGATAGAAAAGAAAGACATTTTCTTGAATTAGTTGATGATGACCTCAAAGATATTGAACCATCTTACACCAAGGGTGGTCTATAGCTCCAATTATTTGGTCACTCAAACATGTTGTGTGTCAAGATTATTGACAGTAGACTTTATTTTTATTTTTCTCTTTTCACTTTATTTTATTTTTATTTTTATTTTTCTTTTATTTTCTATTTTTAGAACAACTCGAGTTAGGGTTTATCAGTCACACTGTCACATCAGTCACAAGTTGATGGCGTAGTCACAAGACTGATCACAGAACTTGAGAGAATAAAGTAGAAGGTTCTGGAATAAAGTGATGTCATACTACATGAACAACACATGTTGGCCTCATGTCATACACATGGTCATTTAGGGTAGGGTGCACAGTAGAGAGCACAGACCATGAGTAGTAGTATATAAGGTAGACTACTTTGTACTAGGAACTCTATCGAGTTCTCTTGTGTTAACTCAATACAAGAGTTGTCTTACTGCTTAACACTTTGAAACTTTAAGTCATAACATTGTGTGCTCATGCTATGAGAGCCATTACAAATCATGTTCCAATTAGAGAATATCAACTGAGATTCTTCCCCAATGAAGAATTCAAATGTCCATGTGAAAACTATCCAATTGAATCAAGAAGACATATTCTTCATAATTGTATAAGGTTTAATGGGTACTGGAACCCAAGAAGAGATTCACTCAGCTATTTCATCATGTTCTTGATAGCTAATCCAAATACTTTTGTGTTCATAGATAATTATTAGCCCACCATTCCAAGATAAACTTGAACTATTTTCATCTTCCCTTCTATGCTTTTATTTTCTTTTTCTTTTTCCTTTTCAGATTTTATGAGTGGTCCTCTATCCTCTTCTCTCTTATGTCTCTTTTTCCATTTTTCATGTTAGCTTGCCCCTCTTGTACATAGCTATGAAGTAGCTACCACAGTCTACTACCACATGCCATGTAATAAATTGTTGATAAAAAAAAAACTATTATATATTAGTATATATAATGTATATTATAGTAGTAAGGACTCTGTTGAGTTTTTTTTGTAAATCCTAATATGAGAGTAATGGTGTTATGAACTTAAACCTTTTAGAGTTAGGTAAAAGAACAACTTTTGTATTGAGTAACACAAGAGAACTTGATAGAGATCCCTTTACAAACTAGTCTATCTTATATACTACTACCGATGGTCTGTGCTAACTACTGTGCACCCTACTCTAAACAACCATGTGTAGTACATAAGGTCAACATGTGGTATCCATGTTGTATAACATCACTTGTTCTAGAACCTTCTACTTTGTTCTTTCAAGTCTCATGATCAATATTGTGACCAATCACTTCTAACCATAACCCTAGTTGTTCTAAAAATAGAAAAATAAAAATAAAAATAAAAATTAAATTAAAAACCAAAAAATAAAATCCACTTAATAATCTTGACAGTATCCTTCTCTTAAGGTTTCTCTTCTGGAGAAATGTCCTGTTCTCCAGTTCCTATTCCTTATTTTTTCATTTTCCTCCTCTATTTTTTCTTCAATACTTTTCAAATATTTGTTCTCATCTATCTGTCTATCATTCTTCCACCTTCTCCAATTCTTTTCTAACTTCCTTAAATATTCATTCTCAAATTTTTTGTCGTCCTATCCATATAGCAACTTTGCCATGTACTTCCCTGGTAACTCTCCTCTTCTGAAGTCTCTCTTCTCTGCCATGTCTATTTTCTCTTGTCTTCTTACTTCCACATTCATCCTCCCTTTGAATTCTTCCAAGGCTTCTCCTGCATTCTTCAAGTCCTCCTTTCTTTCCTAGATATCTCCTTCTGCTGTGAACCCTTTCCATCGAACCAAATACTTCTCTACTCCTTTTATTTTTCTTTTATTCAGTATTTTTTCTACTTCCTATTCTTCTACCCCTTCTACTTCAATTGGTTTTCCTTCCTCCTTCTTCTGTTCCTTTACTTGCTCCTTATACTAAACTATCCAGCTCACACTGACTACTAGATGAATTCTCATCAAAGACAGTAATCACAATTTCACTGCATTTGATGATACTACTTCCTCTATAGCATATGGCCCCACATATCTTTCTGTCAACTTTTGTACTGGTCTTTCCTTAAATACTAAGTCTTTTGTACTTAGCATGACTCTATCTTCTTTCTTCTATTCTTCTGTCTCTCTTCTATTTCTATCCACATATCACTTCATCTCTTCCTGTGTCTTCCTCAATGCTGCCCCTGCTTCCTCGTGTACCTTTTTCATTTTTTCCACAAACTCTGTTACACTTTCTACCTTCCCCTTTTTCCTTATATCTCCCCTCATCCTCAATTCTCTTCCATAGTTTGCCATAAATGGCAACACCTTAGTTGCAGTATGAGTTTTATTATTTACTGTGAACTCAGCTGATGCCAACCACTCCAGCCAATCTTTCTGTCTATATTCTATGAAAAATCTCAAGTACTGTTCTACTTCTTGATTCATACATTCTGTCTGCCTATCTGTTTGTGGGTGGAACGCTATTGACAACTTTGTCTTTATTCCCAATATTCTGTTTAACTCCTTTGTCAATCCCACTGCAAATTGGGGTCCTCGATCTAACACTATACTCTCTGGCAATCCATGCAACTTTTATATGTTATCTCTATACAACCTCGCCAATCCTTCTGCCAATGTTCTCTCCATCATTGCTACAAAATGTGCCATTTTGGACAATCTGTCACATACTACTAGAATTGCATCTTTTCCTGCTACTACCAGTAACTTTGTAATCAAGTCCACCATCAAGTGCATCCACGGTTTTTCTGGTATTTCACTCAACTTCAATTTTCCTGCTACTTCTTCTGTCCTATTCTTCATTCTTTGACATAAGTCACACCCCTCCACATATCTTCCTATATCCCTTGTAACTCCTGGCCATCAATAATTCCTTGTCACCAATTCTACCATCTTCCATCTTCCTCCATGTCCTGCCATCAGTATATCATAATGTAACTATATCACCTCTGTTCTTAACTCCTCATCCTTCAGCACATATACTTTTCCTTCCTTCAATACCAATTCCCCCTCTATCTTCCATTCATTCCCCCTTAACTCTTTTACCTTTGCTTTCTTCATCTCCTCTACTACTCTAACTATATCCTCATCTTTACTCCTAGCTTTTTTTATTTTTTCTAACAACTCTACCTCTGGTCCTTCTATTACTACTTCTTGTAACTTACAAATCCAATTGTATTTAATAAGTACTTGGTCCTCATTGTCTTTTTCCACACCCACTTTCCAGTCCAATCTTCTACTTAGCCTATCTGTCTTTCCCATTCTTGTTCCCAGAACATGTTTAAGATTAAAATCAAATCTTGATAAATACAATGCCCATCAAGCCTGCCTCTGATTCAACTTCTGTGCTTTCATAAAATACTCCAAATTTTTATGATCTGTCCAGATCTCAAACTTGGATTGTGCTCCCTCCAACAAATACTTCCAACTCTCCAATCCTCTTATAATAGCTAACATCTCCTTATCATGGATTTCATAATTCCTCTCCATCTTATTCAATGACTTGGAAAGGAATGCCACTGGTCTCCATAATCCATCCTCACACTCCATTGATAACACCCCTCCTGTAGTATAGTCTGATGTATCTACTTCCATCCTCATTTTTTTATCTAAATATGGTGCTGCTAACACTGGTTCTTTTGTAAACCATTCCTTTAACTCCTTAAATGCTTTTTCCTGTTTCTCTGTCCAATTCCACTTCTTGTCAAGATCATTGACGATGGACTCTGTTTTTATTTTCTCTTTTTCTTGAATTTTATTTTTTGTTTTCTTTTCTTTTATTTCTCTATTTTTAGAATAACTCGGGTTAGGGTTTATCAGTCACGCTGTCACATCAGTCACCAATTGATGGCGTAGTCACAATACTGATCACGAGACCTAAGAGAATGAAGTAGAAGGAACTAGAATAAAGTGACGTCATACAGCATGGATCACATATGCTGGCCTCATGTTATACTCATGGTCGTTTAGGGTAGGGTGCACAGTAGCTAGCACAGACCATGAGGAATAGTATATAAGGTAGACTACTTTGTATTAGGAACTCTATCGAGTTCTCTTGTGTTA
>Ga0157358_1001039_pt1 | contig 12033 bp, 7 predicted proteins | sample AttcapACBM2_FD_111484 | JGI IMG/M metagenome (GOLD analysis project Ga0157358, IMG submission 111484) | Fungus gardens microbial communities from leaf cutter ant in Botucatu, State of São Paulo, Brazil - Atta capiguara ACBM2 | ecosystem: Host-associated > Fungi > Mycelium > Unclassified ...
CAACTCCTTGGTACTTCTTGACAAGTTCTCAGAGTACCTTTTCGATGGCACTTAGAACCCTACCATAAGTGGGAATCATGGCCAGAATGTTGATGTTGGTATGGTATACACACCGCTGCTTGAAGGCAATACACCTGGCATATGTGAGGGACCAGCTATGAAGAAAAAAGTATTAGAAAAAATAATTATAAGTATAATTATAACTACTCACCTTGAGTGGTATACTAGGTAATCCTGCGTAGTGCTTACATACCTCTCACAGGGTTTGGCACCTCCCATCTTAACTGCGGTACCCTTGCAATACTTCCCTTGTTGCCTCTCTTTAGCTTTCTTAAGGGGCTGATATCTCTCCTTGTCTCCAGAGACAACCTCCTTACACTTAGATCTCACAACTTGGGATCTCTCAGAGTCCTTCAGGAGGGCAGCATCCTCTGCTATCACCTTGTCCTGGAGTCATTGGATGTACTCCAACTTTTTCTTTTCCTCTGCCATCCTCTGCTTTTTGGCCTTTTCCTTGGCTTTGGCCTCTACCTCTCTTCTAGCTTTCTGAGCCACACACTCTGCATAACAGGCCTCTGCTGCCTCTTGCAAACAAAGGAGAGACTGTTGCTCCTCCTTATGCTATTACTGCACTTCATGGCACTGCTTCTCAAGCATTTCAGTGTTGTTTTGAGAAATGTCAGAGGGGGCAGGAGAAGATATAATGATACAGAAACAAGAGTAGAAAACTTCTTTTTTCATTTATGTATTGTTGACCTAGATACCATCATAGGAGTTTTGGATAAACTCAATAAGACTTTGAAGGCTCAGTCCTAAGGGAGGAATACTGTTATATGCAAGTCCATCTATCCAGAAACATCTTATAGCAGTGCTACAACCATCTGGGTATTCTGTCTTCTATGGGGGAGATACTCCTATTTGATTTGGTCTTCCATGATGGAGTTACCCCTGTTAGTGTCTCAACACTGAAATCTCTACTTGGGGAAATAGGGGTTTTACCACTGGAACTCCAAGCATCTTCTATACTATCTGTTTGTATATAAGACGAGTAGTTACACTGTAATTTGCTAGTCTGATAATCAATGAAGATAACTCTTATTGAACTCAATCTCCAGTGTTCAATCACGACACACAAATTAGCACTCATTCCCATTTCAGACTTCTTCCTATTATCTGAAGTTGTGATCATGTAGCAGACAAATGGCACAGCACATAAGCTGAAGCCAAGGTCGTTCCACAAGTTTGCTCATCTCTGAGTCTATTCTGTAGACTTCTACCCTAGTGTGAACTGCACCTGACATCTATCCAAATAACAATCCTACTACAGATAATGATAACTTTCATGATGAACACATGAGGTACCTCTGTCAAAGATGAATCACACTCATTGGATGAGTCCACAGATGTCACACAGAAGACAGATCAGGTGGAATACTCATTCAAAGAGGAACTAGATAATCTGAGATGGAGTGTGCAACTTAGACAAAGACTTGAGTAAAAGTGGAGAGAATAATCAATTAGTCAAGTATAAGAATACAGGAATGTATCTATAATTATATATACCTAAAGACCATGAGGGATAGTTAAGGTGTTCTTGAAAAAATAGAATAAAGTCAGTTGTCAGATTGTGGTTCACACTTTGGATCAAAAGTCCATAGGATTAGTCAGAGTATGAGAACTTATCAAAATCCATGAGGTTGTGAGCTTTCCTGAATAATCTTAGCTTCAGCTTATATGCTATATTACCTATATGTCACTTAGTCATAACTTTAGAAGATGAAACAGAGTTCAACATGTTGGAATGACAAACTGGCTGTGATTCCAATGCTTGGACCACCTGCTTGAACCTTAGTTACTATTTTGTTTTATATATATATTAGTGTTGTATTACTTATACACCTCAGTCCTTGTGCTACTTCAAGTGACTGAGGTATGGACACTCTTCCTAGATATCATTATACCTAAGCTAACAGTATCATATAGCTATTACTGTTTCTTACAGGTATTGATTATATTAAGTTCTCATGCTACTTTGAGTGACTAAGCTATTACTATTTCTTACACAATAGAGAAAGTACTGATAGAAAAATTAACACTAGATTTTGTGTTAATAGTATCTAAAACACTTGAAAACTTGGGTGGTGCAAAACTACATAGTTTTACAGATCAAGTGAAGCTAGTGTCTGAACCCAGCTTAAGCTAGATGAATATTTGATTGAATTGATTGATGGAGAGACACTAATTGTATATGGAGATTTGAGATAGAAGTCAACTTCACTATGAAAGACTGAGTACTCATAGAGTTTGATGAGAGAAAACACTGTCATAAAAGATAGATGATTATTATTTTGCAGGATTGAATATGAGGAGGCTTTCAGTATTATATAGAGGAATGACTAATACAACATATAACATGAGGGTAATATAAGACACAGCAAATAAGAGGCATAGATATGAAACAACTCTAATATATGTTCAAAGTATGTAAGATATGAGGCAAACTAAAGCATTTGTTATAACTTAAGTTTGGACAAAAGTGTTACTCATATATTGAGTACACAAAAGAACTTAATAGAGTACCTACTACAGAGTAGTTTACTTTATATACTATAGTTTTTGGTCTATATGCATTTATACTAATCTACCTCTGATTTATGTTTCTGTTGTTATCTGTACTATTATCTAAGTCTCATCTCTTCTACCTTTCACTCATTACTTCTGAAGACATCTGCACTTATTTGCTTACCTGAAGTAGGCTATGATTACTTTTAGATTTAGTATTCTAAAAGATTTTATTTCTAATTGTCTCTGACTATGCCAATATATGGTTAGGTCAGCAGTATTCCATCTAACTAGAATAATCCTATAAAGTATTTAAAATATTCTGTTAGACATAATTTACAATTTAGTAACCAAAGTTTATGATAGACTCTTAGAATATAGATAAGTAGAATACTTATCTGTGATATATATGTTGAAATTTTTGCTGACTAAGCATTTATACTATGACCAGCAGTATAATTAGAGCTTTTATACTATGAATATTTTATACTGTGAATAATAATATGATAATATAGTATAGTCTCTGCTCAAGTAGATATCTATATCACATTAGTAATATAAGAAAGTATAGTGTTTGTTTCATAAACATCCATGTTATTATTTTTATTCTGGATACAATATGTCTTTGGTCTATAACATGATTTATATTTATATCACTTGCACTAAGCTTTTCTACTACAGGACTTACTATTTAAGTAGTTACCAGTTGTCTACACTATACTATACTAAATAAGAAACATGTTTAGAAGAGGAAACCATTCATGGAAAAATTACAGAAGATATTGGGAAAGTGTGGGAACATTATCCAATACATGTAGATATAGATTCTATGTGATCTTAGTTTCAGCAGATGTACTGTGTCTTTACATGTTATAATAGTCATATTTGAGAAGAGAATATTACTAGGAAATAGAGTATGAGAAAGTCATACTTCTGAGGATGGACACTTATAACAGTGCACTATACTAGTTTATTTTCAAGCTAAGAAACTACAGAGTATCTATGCATCTTAAATACTAGTACTAGACTATTTAAGAATCAAAAGAGATAGGTAACTATCCTGGGTATACTAAGGTCCTTATAAATCAAGTCCAGAGGTTTATGGAGATCATGAGGAACTATGTGATTAGTAATGGAGTGATCAGACATAGAAAACCAGGTAGATCTGTACCAAAGGATAATAGTAGGTAGGAAGGAAAATATACTCTTTTACAAATGTTCTGAGTAGATTGGATGTTAGGGAAATGTTATCTGTAATGTAGTTGGATGGACCAAACATATTCAGATGGGTATGTAACATGTGTATCTACTTATCATACTAGTTACATATTTTAAAGAATGTACTTAGAGATATTTGAGAAGGATAGTTTCACCCAAAGATAGTGAAATATATGTTGGTTTTAGTCAATTTTCAGAATAGGAATTTGTAGTGTAATTATATAACCTATATACTAATATAATCTACTTAAGATAATATCTAGAGAATGAAGACTATAAGTAATTACTTTGGGTTTTGGTAGTTTTTAGATGTTAGAATGGAGTTTTATAAAGTTATTAAGAAGTCTAGCAAGAATGTCTGAGGAGTGATTGTCATGGAATATAAATGAGTTGATCTACACTATATAAGGTTTGGAAAGGTATTTTAAGTCAGAGATATTATCTATGGTATTGAACAGATATGACTAAATTGGTGTATAACAACATCTCAAGTGATAATTACTCTTTTAAAGCATTCTTGAAACTCTGTTAATATAAGCAAAGCTCTGGACTTCTTATATTTAAGAAACCTAACTAAGTACTAATATATCTTAGAAGTGATAGTTACTACCCATAACATTCTTGCTAGTTCTGTTAATTAACTCTAAGATCTAAGAACTTGAATATCTGTTTTCATCTTTACAGGTATATCTCTACTTTTAATTTCCACCTGCTATAATCTCTTACCTATACTCTTCTTGTTCGAACTACTTTGTATTATCAAAGACATAACATTTTATCCTATAAACCTTGAAGAAGATTACATAATAAAATCTTCTGGACTCTATCTTTCTTTCAAAGTGATTATACTTTCAAGTGAGCTAAGAGTCTCTTTAGGTAATAATCCAGTATAAAAACATTATTTGATCTAAATTTGAGACCTACTTTTATATATGCTTCTTCTATATCAATACTCAAGTGGAAGCTATAAATAGACAGAAAAATTTAGAATACTAAAGACTAGTAGATATAGTATGCAGACTTTAGTCTGATAATTAACTTGAATTAGTAATATATTTTACTCTTTTACTTAAACTTCACTACTTAAATCTCTTTTCTTCCTCTATTCTAAATTATGACTATATAGTAGATAGTTAGATATAATATATAAAAGTTGAAACCAAAATTGTTATCTACTTTGTACTCCTCATTCTAAATCAAGTTAATCTACTCTTAGACAAGTAATCTACTTAATTTAACTCTTTTGTATAATAACTGCAGACTTCACCTATCAAGTATAATCTGTCTATTATTCTGTTAAGTAAATATTCTACTTATTTATATCTATAATTGTAACTAGTTTTCATATGCTAAGTTCATCTGTTCTGAAGACTTGTCATGCATAGTTCATATCTTATTATTCATAATCCAATGAAAGTCTCTTGAAAGTCCAATAAGTTAGTTAATTGTTATATAGGAATATGAAAAGTGAGAGTCAGAATAACCTTTAGCTTTAGCTTGTATACTATGCCTCTATAAGTTGTACTGGTTGCATATTTTAGATAAGAGACTCAGGAACATGAGGGTAGCTAAGTACACTAGAAGATGGAAGATATGCTATAGCTAATACCAGAAGTAGATGATAGTTTTAGTCAATTTTTGGTATAAGACTTTATAGTATAAACTACTGGTATATATACTAAGCATGCTATTTAGAGTAATTATCTAGAATGGAGACTGTTAAGCATTATCCTGGTTTCTAGTAATTCTTGGATGTCAGGAATGAAGACCTATAGAGTTAGCAAGGGTTTAGCAAAAATGTCTAAGATGAAATAGAGATAATCAATTCATATTAGAAAGTGTGGATAAGAGAAAAACATCATCTATAGGTATCATGATACACTTGAATTCTTATATTTTATTTATATTTTATTTTATTTTTATCTATTTTCTTTAATTTTATTTTTCTTTTATTTCTTAATTCAAGAAGAGGTATGTAATCATAGTTACATAATATGTTATATGATATTATGTTATAGGCCTATAATATAGAAGAATAGACTAAAAGAATAATATTAAAATACATATCAATGGCATATTTACCTCATAGCTGATGTATAAATATTAGGATAAGGTTATTTATTATTAGCACAGACCATATATCTATAGTATGAATAAGGTAGCAACACATCAGGGACTCCTTGTCAAGTTTTCTTGTAATTCTCATGAGATTCTTACTTATAAGACTACTTAGTATGCTATTGACTGTCTAGGTTAGTAGTTGCCACAACAATAGGTTGGAACAGCTATGGCCAGATTGTGATGTGACAAGACAATTCTCTGTAGTGGTAATGTCTTCTTAGATTTTGACAAAAGCCTATTTTTTATGATGGCCACATTTCTTGCAACATATTTCTATGGCAGTAATACAATTATTTTAGAACCTCTCAAGTACTCAGTCTTTCATAACAGAGATACTTCTATTAAACTCAGCTATTTACAGCAGAGTTTCCCTATTTGACTCCTTTCAGTCTTTTATAACTAAAACCTCTGCTTAGGGCTGTATACTGAAACTCTTGAACATCTCTTATTAAATCCTAATATATAAAACTAGTAGTTACATTGTAATTTGCTAGTTTAATAATTGGATATCCAAGTAAACTTGATTCCAGATATTCAATAGCAATACACTATATCAGCACTTATCTCCTTTAGACTTTGTTTCCATTTTCTGAAGTTGCAACAGACAGATGACATAGCATATCTCTAAGCCAAACCCACAGGCTTTTGCTTCCTGGTATGAACTATGCTTAATACTAGTACAATATAATCAAGTAATGATATAGTACTTACAATAAGTTGTTTAAGTGTTATTTATCTATAAATTTGTATATATATACTACTTATACATGTTTTTAGGATATTCTACTAATAAACATAAGAAACTTGATAAGAAGTTCTTATACTATTTATCTACCATTTATATAAGTATATGTTAATCTATATCCTAAATAATTTATCTGTTCCATATATATCCAAGCACATCTTTCTCTTTTACTACTATCTTGTATGGTAGTGTTCATAAGAGAATTAGTTAATATATTATATCCTTTTACTTTGAAACCTCAGAACAACTAACTGAACCTTTATAAATGTTATTCAATGGATATTGAAAGCAAGTTATCTAGAGAACATCTCCTAGTATCAATAGCTCAAAAGAAGCTTTTGTTAATTCTGCTATTTTTTTCATGGATTACATAGAACATATACAAGCTCAAGCTAGAAACTTGTCTTGGGCAGAACAAGTTGAAAATGGGAAGATACAAGACTCTTCTTATTTTATGCATCTTTGAAGGATGTAACTTTGGAAACTGTGAATAAAGCCTGCAGTCAAACCCATGTATATACCTTATGTATTAGAAACTAATAATACATCTGCCTCAGATCTGGAACCATTAGTTATTCCATATCAGGCCAATCAACCTGTAGACCCACAACTGTGGAATGACAACTTCTGCTCTATTTTTTATTTAGGGTAGATAAATACTTAGCCAGTGATGCTAAAAACATTATGTGTTCCCTTCTTAGAATAGTTGCATTCATCAAACAACTTCCACTAGAGAATAGGATTGTTAAAGATATTCCACAAATCTCAGAGTTTAGTTTTACTATCTGAAAATTCCTGTTTGCTATATACAAGTCCAGGTGGAACAAACTAACAGCTAATAACAAAAACATGTCTTTCAGGCAGTATATGTCTTCTCAATTCAATAAGACTTTCACAAAAAATACAACCACCTATAAACTGACAAAAGGCAAATGAGCTAATGTTTTGAGAATTCCTCTGCCTATTTCCCTTAGGCCTCGTAAAAGTGTCTTGGCCAAATCCAAATTCTTTAAGAAAAACCAATCTTTAAACTTAGTCCTCAACTCCAACTACCAATCATATGTATAGATCTCTAAAGACAACATCAAAGAGATTATCAAGATTAAAAATACTTTCCCTAAACTGTATTTTGACAAGATCACTGAAATTCATAAGATTATGAATGACATAGGTCTAAAATGTAGATCCAAATTCAATATGACTACTAAAGATCCATCAAGAAAGCAAATAATCATACCTATGAACATAAATAACTTTAAAAGAGTCATTACTCAGGCAAACAAACACATTTCAAACATCAACAAGCTTTTAAAAGGTGTGAAATCCAATGTCTATGCTGATTACATCCACTTTGACAACAAAGAAATTATCACTACTAATAATGTCATAAGCTCTTGGATCCTGCAATTCAAGTCATATCTCAAAATTTTAGATATTCTAGGAAGATACCAACCTATTTGTTACTTTTGACATAATAGAAAGGGTAATCAAGAATATTCACATCTTTAATAATATAGCTCTAGCATCCTGTTCTTGAGTTATCAAGATGTCTCCCAAATTAGATATGGCTATGATATGGGCTGATATTTGGGATTTGTAAAATGGTACCAAAGCCAAGTGTCTTATTAACAAGTGCTTTCATATAGGTTGGCATATTGCAACTATAAGAGAAACCAATATGAATCCTGGCATTTCTCAATACAAGAACTATTGGAAGTAGAAGCATACCATGTATGGATCAAAATGCCAAAAATGTAACAGTCTGTACAAACTTGAATATCACAGAGAAATAGTATAGTATTATAAGGCCAATTTCAAGATAAATCCTCTTAGACTTGAAACAAAAAAAGGAGAATCCTGTATGTATTCATTTAAGTGTATTAACTACAAGGACAAACACTAGATGGATAACAACAACTATCTATTTTTGTTACATCCTGTGTTCTAGCCTCCTCTGTCTCTACCTATGGATAACCATCTATTCTCATTCATATCCCATACCTTTTCTAGTTCAGATCAAAACCATCTCTTTCATCTCAGATGTTCTTGCTAGTACAAGACAACTCTATAGATATACCTCCCTTGATATCTGAGGATCATAAGTAATTAGGGTAACTTGCTTAGCAATTACATTCCAGATAGCTACCCTAGATATACTAACTAGTATATAATCTGGTAGCTTACACTGTGGTAGTCATTCTGAAAATTGACTAAAACTAGCATCTCTCTTCTAGTGTTAGCAACAATGCACCTTGCTACCTTCTGGTAGTCTTTTACATACTAAGTTCCTAGTTCTTGATCCAAAATATGTGATCTATGTGACTCATAGAGGTGTAGTATATAAGCTGAAGCCAAAGATTAATCTGTTCCATCTTCTATGTTTTTGGATAACACAATTCACTTAGTTCTGAACATCCAAGATGTCTCTTCTGGATCTCAAATAACAAGGTGTGAACTACATCTAACAGTTCTAGAAACATAGATTCAACAGACATTGGCATAGCAAAAAGTCTCAAGAGCTCCAAGCTAACTTGATTTACTCATCTATGAGTGGGGTAAAGCAATGATTTTAAAATTCCTAAAAATCTTTTTACAGAATCTTCATAATAACAAGCTTCTCACTAACACTATCTTAGAAAACAATAAAAATTTTGACATTTTATCTATTCAAGAACGCTCTTGGTCAATTATTTGCAGTATCCCAAGCTCTGTATCTGAAAAAGGACAAGATATCATAGGAACTCTCCACCACCTCTCATGGATTATGTTTACAAGATTAACAATTGGCAACAATGAATATTCAATAGTTATCACTTACATTAATGTAAGGTTAATCAAGCTATGTTTTTACTCAGAAAAGACATTTTCAATCATAGTATTATGTGTTTCATGTCTTAATTATGACAGGGGAATTCAATATCAGAAATAACATCTGGAATTCCTCATATCCTCATCATTTAGCATATGTGGATACCTTTCAAGAAATAGTAGACAGTTTTAATCTAGAACTATCATTGCCTGTCAATCAAGTACCCACTCAATATACAGATAACCCTTAAGATTCAAATTTGGTCTTAGATCTAATGTTTTTCTGTGCAGATGCAGAGGAATTCAACAATCACTTAATTTCACTAAATCTTTGTAGTCTCTCTAATCATGCTTTTTTATCAGTTTGTACTATCATCAAGGAAGAAGTCATTCAAGACAAAAAACAAACTATTATTAAGAACAGTGAGGAAGAAAAAGAATTCATCAATAAACTAAGAAACAGAATAAGCTGTATCAATACAACAAACATTCTTAACAGCAATATACTAGAAGATGTAACTTAAGAATTTGCTTCTATTGCAGAGGAGCTTTGGTGCAAGTATTCCAAGAATATCAACATTACTAAATGTTCTAAGACATGATGGAATGAAGAGTGTAATAGGAATCTATCTAGCTATCTATCAAACATCCAGAAGAAGAATAGACTGGATTAAATACAAGAAATCAGTAAGAATGGCTAAAAGAGTCTTTTTTGACAACAGAATTCAAGAAATAGTGTTGACCAACAAAAGACCATAGGATTTTATGAATTGGGCCAAGAAACAAAAATTACCAGCTATAGATACCATCAAGTTTAATAGACTTCCATACAACAAATTGGATAATTTATGGCAAGCACTCCACCAATCCTATAACTTAGCTCAAGACAGGCCAATTAATCAGATGAAATTCTCTCATGTTATCAAGCAGAATGGCCTTCATCCTCTAAAGCCAAATTTATTGACACCATCAACAAATGTAGCAGTTCATCTACTCTAGGTCCAGACCATATTTCCTGGAACTATCTTAAAGTGATAGTAGGTGATGATAAATACATTGCTAATATTGTTAATATAGCAAACTTGTACATCAATCTTGGCTATTGGCCTTCCTATTTTAAGAAGTCCAATAAACCATCTTACAATATACTGAAGACATTACATCCTATCATTCTTCTCAATATACTAAGAAAACTAATTGAGAAAGCAATAAGTAGTAGAAAGTAGGTTCTGATCCCAAAATTTCCCATTTCTTTTCCAGTTACTTAATTAATAGACAGACTCAATACATATGGAACTATTTCATATTTCTGTTTATCAAAGCCAATATAGGTGTGGAACAGAAATCTGTACTTTCTCCTATTCTTTCAGCTCTTTATATTGCTCTCCTATTTCATATATGTGAAAAAAGAACTAAAAATCTTTCAACTCCTATTCCAGTTTCAATTCTTTTGTTTGTTGATAATGGACTTTGTGTGTTATAACTCAAAACCCTTAGAGTTGGATTAAGAGGTAACCTTGTATTGGATAACATAAGAGAACTTGATAGAAATCCCTTTACAAACTGGTCTATCTTATATACTACTACTGATGGTCTATGCTAACTACTGTGCACTCTACCCTAAACAACCATGTGTAGTATATGAGGTCAACATGTGGTATTCATGTTATATGACATCACTTGTTCTAAAACTTTCTATGACTTTCTCTCAAGTTCTGTGATCAATGTTGTGACCACACCATCAAATGTGACTGATGTGACTGATCACTTCTAACCCTAACCCAGAGTTCTAAAAATAGAAAAGATGAAAAATAAATCAAAAGGAAAATAAAAATGAGAAAGAAAATAATAAAAAACTAAGTTCACTTTCTGTCATTTTGATATTACCCCTCCTTCAAGATTTCTCCAATCTCTTCTTCTTATCTTTTTGTTTTCTTCCTCCATTTTTTCTTCTATTATCTTCAAATGCTTGCTTTTGTTAATCTGCCTATCTTCTTTCTATCTCTTCCAATTCTTTTCTAACTTCTTTAAGTATTCATCCTCAAATTTTTTATTGTCCCACCTGTACAACATCTTTGCTGTAAACTTCTCTGGTAGTTCTCCCCTTCTAAAGTCTCTCTCCTCTGCCATGTCCATTTTCTCTTGTCTCCTTACTTCCGCATTCATCCTCCCTTTGAATTTTTCTAAAACTTCCCCTGCATTCTTCAAGTCCTCCTTTCTTTCCCAGGTATCTCCTTCTGCTGTGAACCCTTTTCATCAAACCAAATACTTCTCCACTCCTCTTATTTTTCTTTTATCCAGTATTTTTTCCACTTCCCATTCTTCTACCTCTTTCACTTCAATCAGTTTTTCTTCCTTCTTTTTCTGTCTTTTTACTTGCTCCTTATACCACACTATCTGGCTCACATTGACTACTGGATGAATTCTCATTGAAGACAGTAATCACAATTTCACTGCATTTGATGATACTACTTTCTCTATGGCATATGGTCCCACATATCTTTCTGTCAACTTTCATACTGGTCTTTCCTTAAATACTAAGTCTTTTGTACTTAGCATGACTCTATCTCCTTTCTTCC
>Ga0157358_1001040_pt1 | contig 12032 bp, 8 predicted proteins | sample AttcapACBM2_FD_111484 | JGI IMG/M metagenome (GOLD analysis project Ga0157358, IMG submission 111484) | Fungus gardens microbial communities from leaf cutter ant in Botucatu, State of São Paulo, Brazil - Atta capiguara ACBM2 | ecosystem: Host-associated > Fungi > Mycelium > Unclassified ...
TTATTTTATTTTCAATTTATTTTCCTTATTTTATTTTTTAGAACTACAGTTAGGGCCAGAGTGATGAGATTATGCTGTTACATAGTTGGTCACAAGTCACATAACACATGGAAGGATGTAGAACATTCTGGAAGAAATAATGTCATACAATGTATGATACATATATTGACCTTAAAGTGTATATATAGTTATTTAGGCTAGGCTAGAAATAGCTCACACAGACTATGATATATTAGTATATAAGGTAGACAATCTTGTACAGAGTTCTTTATTGAGTTTTCTTGTATTAACCCAATACAAGGTTCTATTCTTTTACCAACCCTAAGGTCTTTGAATTATAACACCTGTACTATCTTCTTTTTCCTATTTTTCTTTAGTGTCAGAAATGCAAAGCCTGGATTCTAGCTTCTTTATTTAATATTTCTATTTTTATTTATTTTTCTATTTCAAACTTAGGGTTAAGGTTAGAGGTGATGTCATGATCATGCTATTATATATCAGTCATATCAGATGACATAGTTATGGTAACAGTCACAAGTCACAAGGTCACAGAAAAGGATATAGAAGGTTCTGGAAGGATAATATTATAACAATGTGTCTTACACATGTTAGTCTTGAGGTAAACACATAGTTTTTAGGGTAGGCTAGAGAAGTAGTAGCATGAACCATCATTATTTAGTATATAAGGTAGACATTTCTGTATAGAGTTCTCTATCAAGTTCTCTTGTATTAAACCCTAATTCAAGGTTTTGTTCCATTGTCTAACCCTAAGGACTTTGAGTTGTAATATTTAGCACAAAGAACACTGGTAATGTTTGTGATAATTTCAATGGTCAAATATATTTCTTTCTTAACTGATCTTTCAAGAACTCTTATACCTTCTCCCTTTCTATTCTAGACAATGGATATATCTTTCCCTTTTTTGGAACAAAACTTTCTCTAAGATCTATAGCATGATCCCAAGTCTTTCTTATCAGCATCCTCTCTAACTCCTTCTTCTCAAACACCTTCAAATACTTATGGAACCTTCTAGAAACTATCTCCTCTACTATCCAAATCTCTATCAAATCTTCCTCCTCTTTCTGTTTTTTTTCTACCATTCTTGCTATCTTCATTTCTTTCTCAACTGTTGGTTTTCTAAACTCTTTCTTCTTCTCTCTTTATATCCTTTCTTTCTTCTGTTCTTTCTTTTTCTACTTTGTCCTCCACTGCTTCCCACACTCATCTAGACATCTCATCATTTTCATCTCTTCTATCTTCCAATCAATTCTAGGCTTATAGCATGCTAGCTATGGCATTCTCAATATCATACTCCACTTCTGACCTCATATCACATCTATTTGTGTTCTCTCTTTATACCCTCTGTAAAACAGTTCTACCTTCACTGTATATTCTATTGGTCTTTTATGATTAAAGATATCATTAATATATTAGTCTATCCAATTTCTTCTTCTTAAACTTGTTTTTTTCCACAAATTCTAAACTCATTACCAATTCTATTGCTTCACTGTTCAATAACACCTCTACAATAATTCCTTCTTCATCATCTTTCTGCTTTAACCCTATCTTCACTGTTACTTCTCTTAACAACTTTTTCTTCTTCTCTTTCCTTGAGATATCAGTGTTAAGAAGACTGCTATCTACTCTTGTCTTTCATATATTCACCAGTTTTTCTTTCCTCAATTTTTCTTCTCTTAAAATTGTGTTTCTATCTTTTCTTATCTTTTTTCCACTACCTTCTCCTACATTCATTATTCTGCTCTTTAATACTTCAAATTTATTTAGGGACCTCTGTGTTGGTCTCTCCTCCTGTCTCCTCTCCATATTTCTACATGATGGGCAATATGCCCAAAATCTCTACAAATAAAAGACTTTCTCTCCATCATTGTTATTTCTCTGTTTCTTTCTCTCCTTCTTTTCCATGCCTCCTATCATCTCCACTCTTTTTCTACTCTTTTTTCTTCTCTTATTCTCATCTCTTTTGCTCTTCTCCATTCATCATCTAATCTCTTCTTCTTCTTCTTCTCTTCTCTTTATTTCCTTCTTTTCTGTTCTTCTTTATCCTATCTTTTGTCATATTCTTTTCTCCTCCACTCTCTTTCTTGTTCTCTCCTCCTTATTTCTTCTTCTATTCTTTGTATCATTACCAACTGTGTTTGTAATTCAATTAATTTTTTCTGATTCTCCATTACTTACCTCAACAACTCCATTGTCCTTTCTTCTTCTACTTCTCTAATTTTTCCACATTTTCTCTTTCAAACAATTCTGCATGTAATATATTTGTTTCCATAGTGTCTGACAACAATATTCCAACAAATTTCTCTATAAGTACTAGCTAGTATTCTTCTTACACAACCTCACACTATCTACTAACTACTTATCTACTGCCTTACTAACTACTGCCCTAAAATTATTTCTGAGGAGGAAATCTCTAAACTAGATGTTTTTTACTAGATAGTATTGCTTCTTTGCATAGAAAGATTACAATGAACCTTTAGTACAAAACTTTTACACAAAAATAACAAGTATATTAATATAACACCACCCATTTAAATGACAAGTACATCTATCTGGTGACCTAGATCTGGTGGCCTAGATCTAGTCACCAATGTCCATAACAACCTTCCAGTAGCTACTATCTATACCTTAAGCCTAGGATCTGACTATATGAAGTTTGTTGCAATTGACCATGTTAGTTGCACATCAAGGATGAATAAAGAGTATGATAAAGAAGACTGCATAATACAGTATTTCTAAAAGTAGTCAAGTTTTACTGTTGTGGTAACTACAAATCAAAATGATCAATAATGTATTAAGTAGTCTTATAGAGTAAGAATCTTATAAAGATTACAAGAGAACTCAACAAGAAGTCTCTGATGTATTTCTACACTATATATACTACTAACATATAGTCTATGCTAACAATAAATAACCCTACCCTAAGGTCTATATATTATTTATGAGTATACTATGAGGTTAATATACTATAGATATATATCTTGACATTATTCTTTTCAGTCCTTTCCACAATGTTCTAGGCCTATGATATAATATCATGTGACCAAAGTTATGTACCTTTTTATTGTCCAAGAAATAAAATTTAAAAAAAGAAAGAAAAAGAAAAAGAAAAATCAAATTAAAGAAAATAAATAAAAGAAAAAGAAAATCAAAGTAAAATATAAGGGTTCAGGCATACTATAAAAAATACAGAACTCTCTCTACTACTGTATATACCTATAGACTATAAAAGAAGTATATGATGTCTATAAGTAAAACATAAAAAAACATAAGAAAGATATGAGGAAAACATAGTAAAGTTTTTATTACTACATGAGATGCTAACTGATACAACATGATGAAAACATCAAGTATAATAAATGTGAAACAACTCTAATACATATTCAAGCAATGAAATAAGCATATGTAACATATGAGATGTAGATTGTAATAAGATTCTAATATAGTAGTTATACTGTAAAGCCTTATCCTGAAAATTAATTAAAATTATCACCAACTTCTTGAACTCTTATATATAACATAATGTCATAAGTCTAGAATCTAAGAGAAAAGGCTAGAGAGATAATGTCAAGATATATATCAATAGTATATTTACCTTATAGTGTATATATTGTATACTTATGGCTAACACATAGATATTAGGATAGAATTATTTACTGTTAGCATGGATCATGAACTATCTATATAAATAGGATAGCAATATATTAGGAACCTCTTATTAAATTCTCTTATAACCTCCACAAAACTCTTGTTCTATAAAACTACTTAGTGCACTATTGATTATTTTGATTAGTAGTTATCATAACACTTTCAGTATTAGTAATAACACATCTTTCACCTTTTAGTACACTTGTTTATTAACAACATTCTTGTCAGAGTTATGAACCTTAAACTCAACATTTTTCTAATATTCTTTTATTTTTTATCTTTCTTTTTATTTTCTCTCTTTTACTTTTACTTGTACTTTTACTTCTTGTGGATGATGAAGAGGCATGTGATGACAGTTATATGAAATATCACATGAGGTGATGTTATAGGCCTAGACTTGAGAGAAATGAAGCATGTTAATGGCCTGTTTACCTTATAGAAAACATATAGTACACTCATGGTTAAAGCATAGATATTAGGGCAGAAGTATTTATCATTAGCATGGACCATGACCTTTTAGTATATAAGGTAGACAATTCAGTATAGAGTTTTCTATTGAGTTCTCTTGTGTTAACCCAAATATAAGGTTCTTTTCTTTGATTAACTCTAAGATCATTGAATTATAACAATTCTAAGTACTCTTCTGAAATATACAACCAGTATAACTAGTAAAGACATAGTATACAAGCTGAAGCTAAAGGTTGTTCTGACTTCTATGTTCTGTATACTTAGATAATGCAAATTACTTATATAGACTTTTAAGAGTTTATCATTAGAGTTTAGATAACAAGATGTGAATTAAATCTTAGGAAAAGAATTTGAGTTCTAATATTATATACTGTAATCCTAAGGATTACTACTCAATATAATCACTCAATATATCTAGCTCTGGTTCTTTAATATAATTCTGTTATGATTAATGCCTCATATCTAACAGATAGATATCTTATGAACAACATGTGTTGGGGTTCATTCATTTCCATTTCATTACTTTGCTATATCTTATGTTTTCCTCATATATAACCAGTCAGCACCTTATGTAGGAGTGGAGGCTTTCTTATTTCCTATGACTTATTTCCTCATGTACTACATATGTTCTACTCATGGTTACTAGGTATATATAGCTATAGATACAAGCCTATATCTTTATGCTTTACCAATTGACTCATTCCTACCTCTTTACTCAAGCCTTTGCCTAAGTTGAAACCTGAGCTAAGCTTAAGATTGTAACAAATCCTATTATAACTCAAGACTTAGTAATAAATCAAAGGAAAAACCTTATATAAGGTTTATACAAGATAATTCAATAAAGTTTCTGGTATAAAGTGTCTATCTTATATATGCTAGTTAGTTAGTCTATGTAAGACATTATTTAAAAGCTATGTGTTATAGTATACCTAGACTTGAATTTTTTTTTCTTTTTTTCTTTTTTTTCTTGATTTAATATATCTTTTCTTTTGTTTTGATTTTTATTGGATGATGAAGAGGCCTATGACTGTAGTCACATAACACATCACATGACATGATACCATAGACCTAAAATCTAGAAGAAAGAACTAAAAGAATAATATCAAGGTATATATTAACAACATGTTTACCTTATAGTATACATATTGTACAATCATGGATAATGTATAAACATTAGAGTAGGGTTATTTATCATTAGCATGGACTATATGTACTTGTATAAATAGTGTAGGAATATATTAGAGTCTTCTTATTGAGTTCTCTTATAATCCTCATAAGATACTGTCTTTGAGTTTACTTAGTATTACTATTTGGTCTTTATGACTAAGTGGTTGCCACAGCATTATGTATTATTTATAAGATCAACATGTATAAAACATATTATCTAATGTTATTATTTTAGAATCTTCTATATTTTTTATGTAATACATGATTATATGACTGTGACTGCAACATGTGATAAAATAAAATAAAACTAAGAAAGAAAAATAAAATAAGCTAAGTCTATTATCTTTAATTCTAATATTACTCTCTCTTCAAATTTTCTTCTCTAAAGAAACTAACTTCTATTTTTACTAGTTTGTCTCCAACTTTCTTAAATATTCTCTTTCAAACTTTCTAACATTCAATTTATACAACAGCTTTACTATATACTTCACTAGTAACTTTTCTCTTCTAAAGTCTCTTTTCTCTACTATATCCAACTTCACTTGTCTCTTTACTTCTGTACTAAGCCTCTCCTCAAATTTGGCTATTACTTTCTTTGCATTTTCCAAGTTCTTTTCTCTCCTCTATATATTATATTTTACCATAAACTCTTTCTATTGTACTAAGTACTCTATAACTCCTCTTATTTTTCTTTTGTTTAGTATCTTTTCTACCTCCTATTCTTTAAATTTCTTTATCTTTACTAATTTTACTTCATCTATCTTCTATCCCTCTACTTGTTTTCTATATCTCACTACTCAACGAACATTCATAGCTAGATGAATTTTCATTAAAGTTTTTTTATTATTAAATCAACAATTTATTATGTAGAGCATGTGGGCAGACTGTGGTAGCTACTTTGTAACTATGTATATACAGACTCAAACAACATAAGAAAAGAAATAGATAATAAACAAAAAGGGAAAATTAAATAAAAATACTAAAGAAAAGTAAGTACAAATCAACTAAGTGATACTTTCTCCAAAAGTGAAAGTACTATTATTAAACTCCAAAAAGAGTATGGTGTAAGTGATTGTATCCCATTTCAGATTCTAATAGTTATTAAACTTTCTACATTCATGAAGAATATGATGTCTGGTTTCAATTAGATGCTGTCTAAAGGATATGAAAATTCTTCTTGTAGAAAGAATCTAAGTCAATACTCTCCTATAAGAGCATGATTGGTGATAGCTCTTGTAGCTCTAGTGCATAATTAATTGGAATGACCAAAAAATTTCAGCCATGATCCTCCTTTAGTATAAGTCAGTTCAATAGAATTAAGGTTATCATTAAGGAGATCTAAAAAGTATCTTCCTTCATTATCTGAGGCTTGGAAAGTTATTTTCCAATGATTGAGGATTTCACTACATTCATTTTTTCTGTTGAACTCTTATAATGATTTGCATAAAAGAATGAGGATGAGATCAAATTTCTTCCTCTCTTTATTAACTATATCATGGAGTATTCATTTGTCATGACTCAGACACTCCAAAAATTCAATAAAATATATTTGCTTAGCAACATGTAGTGAGTCTGTGATGACAATGATGAAATTGATATTGGCTAATTGAGTAGCTTGATTGATATAATATCTAATAGTAAAAAGTTCAGCCTTAGTGAATGTAATGTTGACTGCATGATGAAGAGTTTTGATAACTGGATTATTGTGGAGATAGATATGGGCAATCAAAGTAGCAACTTGATTCTTAATACTTGCTATTTTTAAATCATCTGATGCTTGGAGAGTAAGATTGTTGACCTTTCAAATATGTGCTTTTTTGCCTTCTTTGTGTTTTTCTATAGAATAAAAAGAAAAATGTCTAGGATAAACAGACAGATTGATTCTAGGATAAATATCAATCAGTCTGTTTCTAGGCAAAAATTTACTACTAAAAGGGATAAAAGAGAGAAAAACTCTATTAAGTCTGTTGTTAGCATCAACAATAGACTCTTTGATGTTAAATTGCTATTTGGGAGTCAGCTTTTTGAGCAATAAATAATGAATACTGTTATTGTCAAAATGTATTAATTCTAAAATAGACTTAAAGATATGATTTGTCAGTAGAGATTGCATTCTTAGTTGAAATCTATTGCTGAGCTTTTGCAAATATAAATAGATTGGGATGAGACCTGCAATAGCTTCAATACTAATTGTAAGAGAGGTATAGAAAGCTCCTGGTATTCAAATGGTGGCTCTTTGTTGTATTTTCCAAGTTTCTTAAGAGGATATGCTAATAGTACTTTGTTATAAGACTATAGTTGAAAGCTATAAAGTGTAATTGGAAGTATACAGCTTTTATATAAAAGACACTTCTGGATAGGAATGAGACCTCTTGATGAGTTTCCAAGCAATTTCATGCACTTAACAGTTGATAAAGCCTTGTTTGCATAAAAGTTAATGTATTGTTGAAATGTTAGCTTTTTATCAAAAATAAATACCAAATATTGCTATGTTTTTTTGGAATGAAGAATAGGACCACCTAGAGAAGTAAGATCTAATAGAGGAGGATTGAATGATTTGTATAATCTAAAAAGGTCGAAAACTTCTATTTTCTCATGTTTAATGACAAGTACAAGCTGTTCAAGAAGTGAGAACATAACATGGTAGCTACAAAACAAATGAGAGTTTGAAACTGTCAAAAATTTATCCTGTACAATAAAAAGACCATCATCTACAAAAGAAAGGATATAAATCAGGATTTTTAGATTTTTAATTCTTTTTTCAAAAATATATAAAATTGGGGAAAGATATAGAGCAGATAGAATGGGAGAAAGGGCAGAACTCTATCCAACACCAATGTCAATATTGAAAGAAGAAGAAGAGAAATTTTTCCAAAGGTATTTCTTTTTTCTACCTACTAAATAATCTTGGAAGAATATTGAGATTTTGGAATTGAAACCAGCTTTCTCTAAGATTAATAGGAGTAAGCAATGGTTTAAAGAAGGGAAAATTGGGCAATATTAAATACTAAGGTGTTTGTTAAAATTTTTTTAACCTATTCTGTATAAATAAGATGTATAAGAACAATTCCCACATCCATAGTAGAACATTGTTTCAATCTACCCAGTTGACAAGAATAGATGAAATTCTTTAAGATCAATTAGAATTGGAATCTTTTGCCAATGACTTTTTCAATAAGCTTGCTGAGTGTGTTTAATAGAACAATTAGTCTGAATATCTTAGGAAAGTCATACAAAGTCTTGTTAGGCTTGGAAATAATGATGGAATTAGATATTTTGAAATGCAATAGCCAATGATCTAAATTTATACATATATTAGCAATATCTTTTAGACATAAGTAGTCATTGACAATGACTTTGAGATGTCTCTATAATAGTCTATTAGGCCCTGAATTTGATGAATTATTGCACTTGAATATTGCAATTTCAAATTCTTTTTCAGAGAATGGTGTCCACATTATAACAGCCTTGTTTGAAATTTCTTCTAACAAATCCAAATTAATCTGATAATTTTAAGCCAAGTTGAATAACAAATGATGTTGTGATCTAAAGTCCTTAGAGTGGGACAGAAGAACAACTCTTGTATTGAGTAATACAAGAGAACTTAATAGAGATTCCTTTACAAACTAATCTACCTTATATACTACTACTGATGGTCTGTTCTCACTACTGTGCACCCTACCCTAAATGACCATGTGTAGCACATAAGGTCAACATATGGTATATATATTGTTTGATGTCATTTGTTCTAGACCCTTCTACTCTGTTCTCTGCTTCTGTCTTTAACCCTAACCCTATGTTCTAAAAATAGAAAAATAAGAAAATAAAATGAAATGAAAATGAAAATGAAAGATAAAACAGAGAAAACTAAGTTTACCATTTGTGAACTTGACAAATGAAGTGCTTACAAAAGATCTTCAAGCTTTAGACAAGATTGACTATTGTATTAGATGGCTTTAATGGCTGGTAATTTGTGCTTCTTGATCCAATTCATAGGCTCCCAGTAGCCTCCTTTTTTGCTACTATTTCTTGGATTCTAACATCAAAAAATGTACATTTGGTCTTCTTGGTGATATTCCTGAATTTTCTCAAATTCTCAATATTTCTTGAAACTCTGTAATGTTCAAGTTCCTTTTGACACTTCTTGTTCCACTATGATTTTGAGTGTTTTGTGATATTGACATTTCTTAAGTGTTTGAACCAAGTTCTTTTTGTATCATTAGTAAATGTTCAATAATGAAGTTTCTTTCTTTTTTGCTATTCTTAATGATTGTATATTTCTTAGTTTGTACATATTTCTCAATACTTGTAATGTCAACAGTGAGTGGCACATGATCTGATAACAATCTCTATTCTGAATGGATTGTATAGTTGTCTAGTTCTGATGAATTTAGATAAAGGAACATTAGGTCTATTACCAAGTTCAAGTTGTTTTGGTTATCTAAATACCTAGTAGAAACATAGTTAGTAGCTTTGGACATACATATATTCATTAAGTCTGTAATATTGTTAAGAATATCACAATGAATAGAGTGATGTGGAAAAGAGGAGTCCCAACTACTGTCTCTAATATTAAAATCTCCAGCCATGATCAAAATATTACTGATGTTAACTTTAGTATTCTTTAGATACTTTAAAGCTATTTGAGATGAGTCCAAGTAAATATTAATCAAAAAGTAAATGGATCCATTGTTAAAAAAGAAAACATACAAAATATTTCTATAGTTGAAAATGTCTTTTTATAGATAAAAATGGAAGTCTAAAAGTCTGACATTTATATATGATATAACTCTAGGACAATCATGATTATTTGATACATTCTTAGAAAAGATAAGCCAGTTATGGTGGCTACCAAATGTTCTTTTTCTTTGCTTAATGAACTTGGAATGGAACTGTTACAAACTCAAGAACTTAAAATCATTCAAGAGAAAGAATCTTGTATTAGGGTTAATAAAAGAGAACTCAATAGAGAACTCTGTACAGGATTGTCTACCTTATATACTAAACTATGATGGTCCATGCTACTACTTTTGTAGCCTACTCTAAATGACAATATGTACTACATGTTATATAATATTATTTTTCCAGAATCTTTTACACTTTTCTCTGTGACCTCATAACATGTGACTATTACTGTGATTATGTTCTCTGATGTGACTGATGTGTGACAGTGTGATTTTGATGTCACTCTAACCCTAATCCTAGATCTAAATAAAGAAAATAAAAGAAAAAAGAAAAAAAAAGGAAATTTAGATAAAAAAGCTAGTGTCCAAGCTTCATATATCTGACAGAAATGAATAATTGACCATGATGGTTCTTGGATGAAGATTATATCAAAATCTTTCTATGTTTCTAGAATAGTTTTAGTAAGCAAGTTGTTCTTGTGAACATTTTGTAAAAAGATTTTGATGTTAGTACAGATCATGCTTGACTACCACTTATATTTGAGCAAATTGATTGTCTTAATATTTCTTGGAGTGCCACTCTCTATTGAAACAATGTTTCCAGAAAGGACATATATTTAAATCAGCTTGATGTTTGCCTTTGTAGTTTAGACATTTGAATGTGTATAGGCATAGCTCTTCTTGTTTTGTTTCAAGTCTCAGTAGATTGGTTTTGAAGTTGGCCTTACAACACTAAGCAAATTATTGATGATACTCAGTTTTGTGAGGATCATTGTACTTGACATACTTTGATTCTTATACTTAGCATAAAAATGTTGTATATTTCCATTTCCAGTAATTTTTGCATTGCAGGATGCCTAGATTCATATTCATACCTCAAATAGTAACAATGTAGTTTTCTACATTGAAATACCTATTGATTAGTCTTTTTGCCTCTGGACATCTCAGATATCTAACCAGATGATTGCCATATTTGAGTAAAAATAAGAATGCTATATAGATATACTATCATAATACACTTAGCTATGAGATTGCAAAAAATATCATTCATTATGGTTTGGAAGGTTGCTATGCTATTAATCAACATTACCAAAGGCTTGAAAAGACTGTAGTTAGTACAAAAGACAGTATTTCACTTATCTCCAGGCTTGATATAGACATTATTGAAATCCCAGCAAACATCTAATTTGGTGAAATACTTTGCTTCCTAAAATTAAAATACAAGCTGAATTTAGTTAGGTTATTAAGGTTTGAATTTTTTAGTATTTATTTATTTAAGTTTTAGACTTTATTTTGAAAAAAAATCATAGAATTATTTATTGTTTCATTAAATAAACCAGCTCTAGCTAAATATGAAATTAATTCAATTAATACTAATAAAGATATAGTAACAAGATTATGGATTCTGGGAAACTGGGAATTGACATTCACAGATCTAAACTACCTCTGATACTTATTTAGTATTATGTGGAAAAGAGCAATGAGTAGATGATTACTTGTCATGCTTTAAGCAAAACTATAAATAAAAGTATTGATGTTGATATAGTTTCAAAATCTAGACAAATAAATAAATTTATATATATTGATGAATAATTTTAAAAAGAATAATATTTTTTGGATTTTTTCTTTTGATTCACATTATTAAGAATGATAGATGAAAACATTGCTAATAATAATATCATACTTAAAATTAATATAATTATGAGTTGTTTTTACACAGACACAAATGTAAAAAATAAAATAATCAAATAATGAGAATTTTAAAAGAAAATGTACTACTTAGATTTGTAAAATCACTACATTAAAACTCCTATAGTCCTATACAAA
>Ga0157358_1001041_pt1 | contig 12021 bp, 10 predicted proteins | sample AttcapACBM2_FD_111484 | JGI IMG/M metagenome (GOLD analysis project Ga0157358, IMG submission 111484) | Fungus gardens microbial communities from leaf cutter ant in Botucatu, State of São Paulo, Brazil - Atta capiguara ACBM2 | ecosystem: Host-associated > Fungi > Mycelium > Unclassified ...
ATATTATAAGTCTAGAACATAATAAAATAAATAAGAAAGATAATATCAGAGTATATATCTACAATATGTTATTCTTATATATATAATAAACTTATAGATAACATATATAGGACTACTAGTGAACTGCTAGCTATCATATATTAGTGTTATAGCTCAAGCTTAAGTATATTACAAACTTTATTCAACTTGTATCTCCATAACCAGTAGACTGATTTTCACAAACCAAGTTGTACTTGAAAGCTTTAGATAATGGCTATTCACATATATATGAGATGTATAAAAGTGGTAACAGATTACTGAGATATCAGACTATCAGTAACTACAAGTTTCATTGGCTATTATCTCATGAATAACTAAACAAATTTCTATAATCAAATCTGCATTGGAAAGTGCTTATCAAACTGTTTCTAATGATATATTATACATTACATATTACATAGTAATTAGTATTAATAGAAATACAAATATATCAATATAGTAATATAATTAGTTATCTTCTAAAATTAGTCTGATATTTACTATAACAGATAATAGTTCTATTAAGTATGAGTTTTGATTATGTGATAGAAATAGCTTGCATATAAACCATTATGTTATAACTCAAAACCCTTAGAGTTAGATTAAGAAATAATCTTGTATTGGGTAATACAAGAGAACTCAATAGAGAGCTCTTTACAAACTAGTCTACCTTATATACTCTTATAGATGGTCTATGCTAGCTACTGTGCACCCTACCCTAAATAACCATGTGGTGTCCATGTTGTATGATATCATTTTGTTTTAGAACCTTCTACTTCCTTTTCCTTAGTCCTGTGATCAATGTTGTAGCCACACCATCAGATATAACTGATGTGACTGATCACTTCTAACCCCAGAGTTCTAAAAATAGAAAAGATGAAAAATAAATGGAAAATAAAATAAAAAATGAAAGAAAATAAAAAAGAAACAATGTCCACTTTCTGTGATCTTGACATATTATTGTTTTGTATATATACTTTTATATTTGATAATTAGACCTCAGACTTAACAATATCAATTATATTTTATCAATTATCATCTTTTATCATTTATTATTATCATTCTAAACTTTTGAGTTACTCTTAAATCTCTAAGAGTATACCTAAGATTCAAATTATTTATTTGTTCTATTGAATAAACAGAATATATAGTAGTATGATGTAGTATAAACTAACAACTACTTACCAATAGTAAGTTCTGCAGTGAAGAGCTTGGCTGTGTAAGTAAGGTAGAACAAGTAGCAGTAGTATTAAAGTTGTGAACAATAGACTCAATTTTATTTTTCTTTTTTCTTTTATATACTATTGATATGTGGTATAATATTATTGTATTAAGTTAAAAGTAAAGTAAAGTAAAGTAAAAATGAAAATAATACATATGTTCTTTAGAATAGACTAGATTTAGTGTAGTATAAACTAATAGCTTAGCATATAAAAGTAGGATATATTATACTTAGAAATTCTATTAAGTTCTCTTGTGTTAACTTTATATAAGATTTTTCTTTTGACTAGTTACTAAGTCTTAAGTCATAATGAATAGTATATTAAACTCAGAGTAAAAATTTTATATCAATTACTGTATTAGTTATACTATTGATTGTAGTTTGAATAATTAGTAAGTTGAATGCTTTACAACAAAATCTTGGATAGACTCTCAAAGGTTTAAAAGTGATTCAAATATATAGAAAAGAGTAGTAGTTTATGTGCAAGTTATTTTTATTACATAATCAATATTCATATCTAATAGAAACTGATAGCTATTATAACAAGTATTAGGTTAATTTTAGTAACTATTATAAACTTTATTCAACTTGTATCTTCATAACTAGTAGACTAATTCTTATAAACTAAGTTACACTTGAAAGCTTCAAATAAGAGCTATTTATATATATATATGGAATGTACAAAAGTGGCAACAGATTACTGAGATATCACAACATTAATAACTATAAGTTTTATCTTAGAAATAGCTAGATAGATAAACTTACATTGGAAAGTACTTATTAAACTGTCTCTAATAATATATCATATATCATATATGTTAGGGCAACTAGGCAAAGTTCACAGAGTTTAATGGAATTTGTAACTTTTGGAAAATTCCATGTTCTATTATTAATATTTACTAAGTATGTTAGAGTTGTAAACATTGGACTTGGTTTCATTTTATTTTATTTTATTTCTCACATTTTTTCTCTTATTTTATTTTCATTTCTATTCTTTTAGACTTAGATAAAAGATGTAATGTAAATCTCATAGTTATATAAGTTACAAAGTATGACACCTGTCACAGTGTGGTCATATATGTCACAGTCATAATTACAAAATCACATGACATGGAGAAGGATATAGAAAATTCTAGAACAGATAACATTATACAATATAGTAATAGCATGTTGGTTTTATAAAGTATATATGGACTTTAGGATAAGATAGTTACAGTATATGTATAGACCATGGTCTGTAGTATATAAGGTAGACTAACTTGTACTTGAAACTCTATCAAGTTTTCTTGTGTTACTCAATATAAGAGTTATTTTTTGTTTTTACTCAAGGTCTTGAGTTATTTATAGGAAAATTCTAAGAAAACAAGATGGAGTTTTCCAGAGATAATAGCTACTCTAAGTATTTAAGATTCCATTCTAATTAAGCAGAACATTAGGCAAAATATATAGTAACCTAACTACAAAATAATAAAGCTATATAGTTAGAAACTTTAATATAATAATCTTGAATGTTGCTAGATAGTGGAGGCTCATTAGTCAGTAGCTAGAGGAAGTGAGTCAATAGTTAGGAAAGAGCATATGAAAGTCTATAGTGTTACAGTAGAATAGTAGTTAAAGACTTGAAAAATAAGAGGTTTATAGAGTTGATAATAGGCTTTAGCAATACTATAAACTCAAATTTCAGTATAGTAGCAGGTTTTCTTATATCCACCCCCCTTCCAAATTGCTACAACTTGGAGTAAGGAGCACTAGTTGAAAGTTGATTTTCTAGAAGTCTGCTTAACAAATAAATTATGAGGTTGTAGAGTTAAGTGTTAAGATACTATCAAGAAAGGTGATGTTAAAATGGAACAAATCTTGCTTTGAACAGATATCTGCAATCAGTCATATAAAAAGAAGTTGGATCAAGTATGTATACTTATTCAAGAACAGATATGATATCTATAAGGTTGAGTAAAGTATCTAGGTTGTGGATCAAGCTTGGAGGCTTATCTATAAATAGGTAACATAATATTAGATGACAACTTTGGTCTCAATTAGGTATTAAGCCCACTATTTGCTGTATAGTCATAATTTTAGATAACAAGGTATTAAGAAGAAGTAAGAGGTGGTTCTTAGTTAGATCTTAGTCAATTTCCAGACTGAGGACTACAGAGTATCTACTCAGTCTTAAATATTAAGTTAGTAGTCAAAACTGTGGCTAGAAAAATAGTAATTTAAAGAATAACTAAGAAGATATTATAGAGATGGTTTCTAAGATACAAAATGACTAAGAGTCTAGATAATGAGTTGCCAGGAAATGAAATGCAAAAGGCAGATCTATATGTAAAAAAGCATAGATGCAGAAGTATACCTAAGTATAATTAGAGTCTTAACTAGAAGTCAGAAAGTGGATGTTTCAAAAGTTGGTTTATAACATAGAGATAATGAGACTCAGCTATTCAGTCAAGTGCAAACATATTTGCAGTATTCTTTTATGAGTTTTCCTTCAGTCCAAAACTTTTCTACTTTCTACTCCTCTTTATTGTGGCAACCACTAGACCAGTGTCCAATAGCAGCACTAACAAGTAAATCTCAAAGGCGGATATTTAGTGGGGAACACGAGTTGTATAATTCACAAGAGAACTTGATAAAGAACTACAACAGTATTCTACCTACTATTTATATAAAGTCCTCATGGTCCATACTATGACTATACCTTTACTGTGCATCCTACCCTAAAGTCTATGTGTCATCCATAAGTGCACCATGTATACACTATGAGGTAGCAATGCTCTATCCTCATATCCATTACTCATCTACCTCAAAGTTAGCATACCATATACATATGCTCTGACATCATCTTCTAGACTCTTCTTGATCCTTCTAGATTGCTCTAGGCCCTATGACATAATGTTATGTGACTTCAAGGTCACGTACCTTCTCTCTCACTGTAGACTAATAATAATACCACTATCTATATATATCTTACTGAAGTCTGTTTGCACTTTCTCATTTTATAACACTCTTCTCCATCAATGATGATTAAGTTTAGAGAGAGGCTAGAAAATCTTCTAGAAATGAAATTAGTAAGGACAGTAATAAGCTTAACTACTGGAAACACTAGATATAGTTTTTGTAAAGCCTAAGAGAGCTTAAGATAATACAATATGAGTTCAACTTGTTTCTCCACCATATAAGGTCTGAGGTGGCAATGAGGCAACTTGATAAAAGGGCATGTTATATAAATGTCTGAGAAGTCTAAGGATACCTTGTTACCTGGGTAAAACACTAGAATAGAGGTATATCTACAATTGTAGTACTTGATCATGTCTTTTTAAGACTTTTAAATAGTAGACTCTTCTAGCACAGACTTCATATGATCAGTGAATTTTGAGACACTTTTCAATTTGGATCTTCTTTAACAAGACTTGAATTCTATCTGTGACAGTTGTCTGATATTAAGAAGTTGCTGTGTGAAAAGTGTACATGATTGTTATGTTGAAACTTTACCAGTAGGAGAAGATCTTTTCAGTTGCTCTGTTATTCATTGATGAATATCTACAGATATTGCTTGAGTTCATGAATTACTCACTCTGTTTGTCCATCTATTTGAAGGTGCCAGACCATATATGATGCTATTTTAACACTGAGCACAATAAACTATAGTCCTCAGTCTAAGACTACATGATTGGAAAGACTATGAAGTTTCTAAACATAGTATAGGAAGAGGCCAGTAGTATCTTATATAGTGATAGTAGAATAAGTAAGGATGAAGTAAGCTTTTTTGGAAACTGAGTTTACTACTATCATCATCATATCAAACTTTACAAATTTAGAGACTTTCACAACAAAGTCAATACTAATAGTCTCCCATCTTATATTTAGTACAAATAGTAGGTACAACTCTTTGAGAGATAAGTAATGGATGGGCTTGGTCTGTAAGCATGAATTATAAGTACTGATATATTGATCAATGTACCTAAACATTTTAGGTCACTAATAATGTTATAATTCAAGACTTAGTAATCAGTCAAGAAAAGTGTTACAACTTAAGCCCAAGAGTTTGGTTAAAAAAAGAAACTAATATTGTTGGACACAAAAGAACTCAGTAAGGTTCTTAGTACAGGATTGTCTACTTTATATACCTCTAATACATAGTCTATACATACCTACACCTATCCTATCCTAAATATCATAAGTTTATAAAATCATCATATCTCTTATGATGTATGACACCATTCTTCTATGATGTCATATGACATTGTGACTGTGACTGTGACATAAGTGTTTCATGTGACAATTTTCACATCTTATCACAGCATCTTGTTCCTTCTACTTTTAGAATAAGAGGAAAAGAGGAAAGAGAGAAACAAGATAGAAAAAGTCTAAGTGAAAAATAGAAAGACTTTACATGAGAAACTAGAATGAAGAAAGAACAAGTCCACCATCCTAACTTCTGACAAAAAGAACCTTATATAGGATTTATACAAGAGAACTCAATAAAGTTCCTAATACAGAGTGTCTATTTTATATATATGCTAGTTAGTAGTCTGTACAACACTATTACTAACCTATCTTAAAGCTATATATACTATATGAGGTCAATATACTGTTAACATGTTGTATAATATTATTCTTCTAGAACCTTTTATGTCCTTCCATGTGTTATATAATCATATGACTGTAACAGTTGTAACAGTTGTATTATAAACCTTAATCCTAAGTTTCAAATAAGAAAATAAATATAGAATAAAATGAAAATGAGAAAGAATATTGAAAAAAAAACAAAGTCCACTGTCTTTAACTCTGACAAATAGTTCTGTGACACCAGCTCTAAAGTCTTCCAACACCTAGTATGTCCAGTAATCAACAGAGAGACATACTACACTGCTGTAAGTCCAAGACATCAATAAATATAGATCTTTCTCTGAAATAAAAGTAATCTGTTTACCTCTAACTATTCTGAAGACCATATTAACTTGGAGGCTAATTAACAAAGTTTCCTAGCTGTAGAAACCAAAACCACTGGTTTCTTTAGTAAATTTCTGTAAGAAGTGTTATGACCTTAAGCTTGGCTCAGGTTGCAACTTAGGCAAAGATTTGAGTAAGAATAAAGGATATGATCAATTGGTAAATTGTAAGGATACAGGAATGTATCTACACTATATATACCTATATACCATGAGAAAACCATATGTCCACAATGATATAATACATGAGAATAATAGGAGAAATCAATGAGGAAATAATGCCTACTACATGAGGTGCTGACTGATATATCCTACAGTGCAGCTAATCATTGCATCATACTCTGAACCCTCTAAACATATTGACATCATGCTAAAGACATGAGAAGGTAATCATAACAATACTCTCTTTTTAGCATTCATGTCTACATGAATCAGTCTAGCAATACTAAGTCTCCAACTACATATGTCATGACCAATTTTTTCATAGGTCCTATAATGATTTGTCCCCATAATGTTAATGTAATAAAGCAGGGTTCATGAGGAAGTCCTCCAGTATATATTCCAATAGGAAAACCTTTTCTTGTTATATTTACATTATGTTTTTTCTCAAGAAATATAACAGTAATTTCTTTCCAGTACTGCTCATCTTGTTCTCCTTGTGGTTATAAAGATTTGTAATGAGGTGACAGATAAAATAGAGTGGTCTTTATTAGTACTTGCATGAACTTTATGTATTTTTCAAGATTTTCAATTTTATCTTGAATAAATGTCAGTTTAGGAGTTCTGGGTCTAAGTGAATCAACTTTATAAAGTTTGTACAAAAAAACTTCCTCATCTTGTATTTACTGCTTCTCTTTAGTATTGTGTTTCTTCATTATTATGTCTTTCTACTTGTACACATCTTGTATTTTCTTTATATGTTCTTCCACATAATTGTTTCCTTTTCCTTTATAGTTATCCAGTTTATCTGCTAACAGTCTCTGTATATGATATGCTTGGTTTTCCATATCACTTTGTATAATGTTTTGTAAGTCTTTAGAGATACTGAATATATCTTCTACTGTTTGTATTCAGTAATTGTTGCTGGTCTGTAATATTGTGAATTCAATTTCTGCAATCTAAATATTGGCTTCTTCTGCCAACTTCATGATATTCTGCAACTATATCTGCATATCAATCATTCTCTCAATTCCTCATATTATTTTATAGTATTTCTTAGTTCAGTTCTTTTTCTTGTCATTGATTGTCTTGACCAAATTCATATTATTGAGAGTACAGGTAATGTATGGATCAAAGGAGATAGGATCAGTGATAAATTGTTGGGCCATTTAAAAGATTTTGAAGTTGTAGTATTTTGAAATTGTTTATTTGTGTTTTTTACTCCCCTCTTTTATAGGTTTTGACTCAAAACTCTTGCCCAATAATCTTCAATCACCTCTTTTGCATGAGACAATCCTGTTTCTGAAATCCATTAGTTATGTTCATTTCCATAGCCTTTTCAATACACTAAGAATTGAGTTCTCTGTCCTTATCTTCTATATTTCCTGATTTCATCTACTTCATATTCATCTTCCTCATTAATAATGTCTGGTGGTGGTGCTGGTTCTATGTGTTGTTCTGAAAAATGGTATTCCCTGCACCTTGTCAACAGGTCTTTATTAAACACATTGTGAATTATCCATTCTTCTGGAAGTTCTAGCTGAAACGCTCCTTAACCAATGTCTTTTGAACTTCTAAAAGGTCCAGCTTCTTTGAGAATCAATTTGAATGGATATTTTTGGCTTCTAACCATATGTTGACCTCTGTCTTCAATCCTTGTAGATTTCATCTCTTCTTGTCAAATTACCTTTTCATAGCTTCTTTTGCTATTTCTATTAACTTCATGGTCTCCTTCCAACTTTATTGTAGTCTAATAAGGAATTCTTATAACTTTGGAAATTCCATTTACACTGTTATGTTTTCTTTCTATGAATATCTTCCAAAATTGAGTTTGAAAGGTATTCTTCCTGTTGCTATATATTTCTTATTATTATATTGGAATTCTACTGCTGCTAGCCATTTCATCCAATCATCTTACTAGTAATTGATATAATGCTATAGAAATGTCTCCATTTTCTGGTTTATTCTTTTTTTTTGTTTATCAGTTTGAGGATAATATGCCATAGATAGTGTTCTCTTTGTCTCTAAAGCTTTTGATAATTCTTCCATAAATTTTGAAGCAAATTATGGTCCTCTATCACTCAAAACCTTTCTTGGTATTCCATGTAGCTTCCAGATCTTGTCTCGATAAATTTTGTAATTTCCTGTGATAGTACTGTTATTGTTGTTGCTTTGAGTTGTATCATTTTTGTGAATTCATCCATAATAATCACAATAGCATTTTTTTCTTTTGATTGTGGTAATGATCTAATAATATTGATACTGATTTCCTGCCATAGTCCTCCTGATATTTCCAATGGATGAAGCTCTCTAGCCTTCTTCTGGTATTACACTTTGTTCTATTAGCACTTTATACATCCTTAAACATATTTCTTGACATCTTCTTTTATCTCTGGCCACTAATAATTTCTTTTAATTAATTCAATCATCCTTTATTATTCTAGATGTTCAATATCTGCAGGATCATGATTTTCCTGTAGAATTTGTTCTTGAATCTTCTTGTTGTTAGGGATATATATTCTTTCTTCAACATAGATTATACTATTATCTTCCCAAGCTTGACTATCTTTCTTTTCCAATTTCTTAATGACTTTTTGTTCTCTTGTTCCATTTCATTGTATTTTTTTTATTAAAGTGGTTTTTTCTACCACTTGACTCCTTTATAATACTGTTATTTCTGTTGTCATTTGTCTTCTTGACTATAGTTCTTCTTTCAATATCTAAACATCCTTGTTGTCATCTTTAGTGTCCACTTGATCTTTTCTTGATAGAATGTCAGCCTTTGTATTTGTTTTTCCAGGTATATGTTGTAATAGAAAATCATAATCTTATAATTTCAAGTACCACCTTGCTTGTCATCCATTTAGTTTATGAAGTTTCTGAAAATACTTGAGATTTTCATGGTTTGTCCAGACTTCAAACTTTTTTGTGACATCCAATAAATATTATCTCTATTTTGTTAGAGCTTCCACTATAGCCAATAGTTTCTTGTCATAAATCTTGTAGTTTCTTTCTGCTGGTTACATTGTTTTGGATGAAAATGCTATAGGTCTCCATTTTCCTTCTTGTTCTTGGGATAAAACTCTTCCTATTACATGTCCTGAAGCATTTGTTTCTACTCTAAATTTACCATCTCTTTTTAGAAGGAAGAGTACCTGTTGACTTGTGATCTTATTTTTGAGTTCTTCAAATGCTTCTTAATATTCCTCTGTCCAATTCCATTTCTTTTTTTCTTTAAGTTCATTAAGAAGTCTTGCTGTATAACTGAAATTCTTGATAAACCATCAATAAAAGTTTGCAAATCCTAAAAAGCTTTCAACTTCTTTGATTTTGGTTGGTGTTTTCTATTTTTTTACAGCCTTGACTTTCTTATTCTCCATTTGAACTTGTCCTTGTCCAACTACTACTTCAAGGATCAAAATTTCTTCCATGTTGAAATCACATTTTGACTATTTAAAACACAGGTTGTGTTTCTCTGCTATCTTCAAAAATCAAACTGTTCATTCTTCTAGTTCCTTCATTGTCTTGGCTAAAATCACAAAGTCATCCATATAGTTGGTCAGTACTCCTTCATGTAACAATTCTCAAAAGATGCTATTCATCACCCTTTGAAATGTTTCTGATGAATTACATAATCCAAAATACATGACTTGAGGTTCGAATAGGCTCTTGTTTATTAAGAAAGCTGCCTTCCATTTATCTCCTTTCTTGATCTGTATATTGTTATATCCCCAAATGAGATCTAACTTATTGAAGTATTTAGCCTCTTTCAACTTGTCAATAACCTCTCCAATCAAAGGTAATGATGTCTTGTCTTTTATTGTTACTTGGTTCAATTTTCTGTAGTTCTGTACCAATTGTAGTGATCTGTTCTTCTTTGGAATGTAAAAGCATGGTACAGTATATCTTGACTTTGATTCTACCATTAGTCTGGCCTTTAGTTATTCATCTAATCACTGATTTAATACTTCTTCTTTCTTTACTGTTATTGTATAAGCCTTTGTATTAAGTTCTGCTGGTGCTTCTTCTATTAAATTGATCTTATAGTCTCATTCTTGTCTTTCTGGTAATTTCTTGAATTTATTTTTGTTAAACAAATGGGTAAAGGATAGAATATAGTTTAGAAAATCTTCTAGATTCATTGGATCTGGTTCTTTTTCTATTTCCTGTTGATCCTTGTCATTTTCTATTACCTGTATTTTCCTAGTTTTAAACTTAATATCCTGATGTTTCATCTGGCATAAATATAAGAACATGAGTATCTTGTAAATTGTATCTTGCCTTCTTTCCAGCTCACTTCTGGATCATGTTTAACCAACCAATTGTGTCCCAAAAACATGTCTGTTCCATTTAAATCTGTTACTACTACTTCAATGTATTCTTTATATCTATTAATTTTGACTTCCAGTAATGCCACTTTTGTTATATCTCTATTCTTGGTTCCATCTGTGTTGTATACCCTGAATGAAAAGTTGATCAGTCTAGTTTGTATTCTCTTGTCTTTAACCAGTTGTTTGTCAATTCCTATATGAGTGCATCTGGAATCTACTAGTATCTCTATCTATAGCTTCTTATTATTTTAGTCTTGATTTTTGCTTGCATGTTGAGCTCTTTCTCTTTATTACTCCTTTGATGAAAAATAACATATCAATTCTGCTTCTTAGATATATTAGTTCTTTGTACCATACCTACTTGGGACTTTCTCCAAAATTCTTTTGCTTATCTTTTTCTTTGATATCTGTATCCTTATCTTCTTAAACACTTCACTTCTTCATTCTCTGCCTTATTTTACAATCACTAGTAATATGCCCTATTTGTCCACATTCATAATATTTTCAAGTGTTCTTTTCTTTCTTTGGCTTTTGGCAATCCTTTGTTATGTATCTATAAATTTCACAATTAAAACACTTAGGTTTTCTATCTTTGTTAAAATTCTCTTTTGTCTTTCTAATATCCATAGGCATTCCTTACTCTCTATAAGTTGTTTCTATTCCTATTCAATAATCATGGCATCTTTCTGTGGACCTATATCCTTGTCTGACTGATATTATTACCACCTTCCACTCTTTGAGTAACTCTGGTGCAGCAATTGGTAAGTATCCCAATATTATCTTAATGATATTTACTCATATATTCTTCTTGAGTAAAAATATCATATGTAATTTGTTTGTATCTATCTTCATAGCCAGAGCTTTGAACTCTATTATAAAGTCTGCCATGTTTTTTTTTCTTGCTTAAAGATTTTGATCTTCCATTCTACATCTGCAGCTTTAGTCTTGTTGCTAAATGTCCTCTTTATTTCTTGTACAAAGTCATCCCAATCTTGTATTTCTGTTTCTTTGTCTAGCTCATCAAGCTTCTTCTGGGCATAAATACCTGCTATGTCTCCTCTAAGACAAGCAAGAATTGCTATGATCCTGTTACTCTTGAGGAATAATCTCATTTCTTTCCACCAGTTCTTGAATTTTGTTCTGTCTTCATCAAACCATCCTGGATTTAGGACTATGTTCTTAAGCACTCTGGCCTGTCCATTGTTCTCCTGTATTTGTACTAGTACTGTCAACATTTTGTTTGTATATTCTATTGTTCTTCTTAAGGCTTCATTTGTGATCTGCAAAGATTCTAGTCATTCTGATAATGCCTCTATATTGTTGTCTTGATATTGACTTA
>Ga0157358_1001046_pt1 | contig 12007 bp, 17 predicted proteins | sample AttcapACBM2_FD_111484 | JGI IMG/M metagenome (GOLD analysis project Ga0157358, IMG submission 111484) | Fungus gardens microbial communities from leaf cutter ant in Botucatu, State of São Paulo, Brazil - Atta capiguara ACBM2 | ecosystem: Host-associated > Fungi > Mycelium > Unclassified ...
GATAATAAATAATGTAAATTGATGTTGTTAAGTCTGAGGTTTAATTCTCAGACACAGAAGTATATATACAAAAGAGTAATGGTCTATGCACAAGCTGTTGCTATCACATGATCAAAACTCATACCTAATGGGAGCTGTCATCTATCATAGCAGCTGTTAGGCTAATTTTAGAAGATAACTAATTATGTTACTACATTGATATGCTTGTATCTCTATGAATACTTATTGTTATAAAATATATTATATATCATTGAAAACAGTTTGATGAGCACTTTCCAATGCAAATTTGATTATGCAAATCTATCCAGCTATTCATAAGATATCATCAAACAAAGATTTTATGTCACTGATGGCCTGATATCTTGGTTGTTTGTTGCTGCTTTTGTACATTCCACATATATGCAGATAGCCCTCATTTGGGACTTTACAGAACAACTTAGTTTGTGAAAATCAGTCTACTGGTTGTGAAGATACAAGCTGAATGAAGTTTGTGACAATTATATAACATGTTTACTACATATTGACCTTATGGATAACATATAGTCTTTAAGGTAGGTTGGTATTATTCTTGTATAGACTAACTAGCTAGCATATACAGGTAGATACTTTGTACTAGAAACTCTATCAAGTTCTCTTGTATTAACCCAATATAAGGTTCTTTTCTTAACTTAACACTTAGTCTAGAATTGTAATATTAGAATTCAATACCAATTTTTAAGACTATTCAACTTAGGACCTTCTTTACACTCTTTCTTTCTTACTCTCTCACCATTCTTAACTAGGAGCAATATACTAGCTAAGTAGGTGTCAGAATTCAAGATGGTGGACTCTAACTATTTTCTCTTTTCTCATTTCCTATTTTATTTCCTTTTTTCTTATTTTTATTTCTGGGGATTTAGGGTTAGGGTTAACATGACATCACTGTCACATCATCACACATCAGTCACATGACAAAGTCATGGTTACAGTCACATGTCACATGAAAAAAAGTGTAGAAAGTTTTGGAAGGATGATGTTATATAGTATAATTAACACATGTTGACCTTAAAACAAATACATGGCTGTTTAGGGTAGGCTAGAAGTAGTTAGCACAGACCATGAAGTTTTAGTATATAAGGTAGACTATCTTGTACAGAGTTCTCTATTGAGTTCTCTTGTGTAAACCCTATACAAGGTTCCTTTTCTTGACCTACTCTAAGGTCTTGAGATTGTAACAGTAGGATAAGCTTAGTTTTTTATCTTTTATTAAGCCTACTAGTGCTTAGTAGATATATTATCTTATGTAAATATAGTCAATAGAATTTTTTGTATAAAAACTCTATACTATAGTATCCTCTTGTGATCTGTATATGTAAGAGAATAGTAACTGCTTTTAAAGTATTATTTAGAGTAGAATGATTTTCTTAGATCAAAATCATTTATATTTTCTTTAGAGTAGTAGTAAGTAGTTTAAGTAGTTAGTAGATAGTGTAAGGCAGAATTTGAGGAGAGCTCACTAGCACTTACAGAAATTAGGTCTAGTTCAGAATATAAATTAGAGGAGAAAACTAGTACCAGTTCTATTATATCTCCATATACATTCTCATCTCCTATACCTCTACTACTCTCATAATCATCCATACCAATTGATTCTCTACTTATTTACACCAATATGAGTTAACATAACTTCAACCAAATTTTACTTTAAATAAAACAGTAGCATAAGTAGATAGTAGTGTTGCAGACATTGTTAGTAGCTAGAGAAGAAGTAGAAGAAGGAGAGATAGCAATAGCTCTAAGATCCAACACTAGGTCAAGTGTAAATGTAGCTAAGCCACCAACATTCAATAGAAATGTAAGTAAGATTTCAGATTTTTTAACAGTATATAGACTTTATATTAGGATAAAGATGAGAAATACTTCTATAGAGAAACAGATTTAGTGGATACTATCATATATACAGGGAGGATTAGCAGATATTTAGAAGAAGAACATAATAGAAAATTTATGAATGGTACTCTGAAGTTTCTAATGGTGGGAGAATTTCTTGTCTACTTAAAACAAGAATTTGGAAATGGGAATAATGAGTCAGTTAAAGTGGCAAAATTAAAGAAGGTGGAGTAAGGGAATAAAATAATGAAAGAGTTTGCTTAGGAGTTCAAAAGAGTGACAAGAGGCAGTAGTTTTAAAGGTCAACCATTGATAGAGAAGTTCAAGAGAGATATGAATAGAGTTATTCAAAGAAAATTGATAGAAGCAAAAAGGCCCCCAAGAAGTATTGAACAATAGTATAAGAGAGCAACTAACTTGCATAAGAATTGGAAAGAAAGTAAGTAAGAGAAAGAGAGGTTGAAAGAAAAAAGAAAGACAGAGAATCTAACACCAAGGGTAAACATACTAGCAAATGCTAGAGAGATACAGAGGCAATGACTGCCATAGTTTCAAGTTTGGCCAAGAAAACAGGAGTTTCAATGAGTGCCAGTAGAATCTATACCAATAAAAAGAGTAAAGAGGACTAATACAGTTGTCATAAATTTGCAATAATAGCAGGCTGAGTTTGTATCTAGGCAAAACACATATGCTATAAATATAGATCAAGGAAGGAATTGTTATGTCTATGGAGAATGTGATCATATTAATAGACATTGTAGAAATAGGAAGACAATCAGTTAGAGAAGACAGATTAGTTACCAGAACAATGATTATAATTTAAAAGAGGATAAGAATCTGATAGTTCTTTATTAGACCTTTTTACAAATAATTTTGTAATGCTTGGTAGAATAATAGATAATATATCTTGTTACAACTTGAATGGAGACATGTGAAGAGAAGTAACAGTAAAGATTATGCTTGAGACAATTGATACACAGAAAAGAGTGATGATAGAGATGTTGTTGAATAGTAGGGCAATAGGTTTGGTTATAAGTTCAAAGTTTGCCAGGAAACAGTGTCATGGTGTGCTAGAATACTAACAATTTATTTTGATTTTCTTTTTTCTTATCTATTTCTCTTAATTTAATTTGATTTTTCTTTTTCTTTTTGTTTTAAACAATGAAGAGGCACATGACTGTAGTCACATGATATGATGTCATAGGTCTAGAACATAGTAGAAGAAACTAAAACAATAACATCAGAAGCATATTTGCTTTGTAGTAATGATATGGTGAACTCATGAACAATATGTATACTTTAGAGTAGAACTATTTATTGCTAGCATGGACCATAACTCTTTTGTATAAATGGTATAGGAATATAAATATATTGGGAACTCCTTGTCAAGTTCTCTTGTAATTTTCATGAGATATTCAGCTTATAAGTTTACTTAGTAATCCATTGAATCATATTGACTAGTAATTGCTACAACAGTAGAATTCAACTACTTTCAGGGATACTACTGTCAGAGTTTAAGATGGTGAACTCTAACTATTTTATCTTTCTTATCTTTCTTTTTCTTTTCTTTATTTTCAGGACTTAGAGTTAGGATTAGTGTGACATCACAGTCACACATCAGTTACATGATGCTGTCACAGTCACACAATTACATATTATATAGAAGAGCATAGAAGGTTCTGGAAGGATAATATTATACAATATATTTAACACATGTTAATATTAAGGCAAACACATGGCTGTTTAGGGTAGGCTAGAAGTTGTTAGCATGGACCATGGGATTTTAGTATATAAGATAGACAATCCTGTACAGAATTCTCTATTGAGTTCTCCTGTGTTTAACCCTAATACCAGGTTTCTCTTTATTGACCTACTTTAAGGTCCTTGAACTGTAACAACTACATCTCATGGTCTTTCTTACTTACTCTCTATTCATTCTCAATGTATGACTAGTGTGGTCAATTGCCACAAACTTCATATAGCTAAATCTTAGGCTTAAGGGGTAAATAGTAGATGTCAAGAACGAAAGAAGTAGACTTAAACTTTTCTTATTTTCTTTGCTTATTTTTATTTTCTTTTCAATTTATTTTCCTTTATTCTATTTTTAGAACTAGGGTTAGGGTTAGAGTAACAAGATCATGCTATCACACAGCAGGTTACATCAGATGATACAGTCATAGTCATATGACACATGAAAGGATGACATCATACAATATGTAAAATACATGATCATTTAGGGTAGGCTAGAAATAGCTCACATAGACCATTAAGTATTATTATATAAGGTAGACAGTCCTGTACAGAGTTCTCTATTGAGTTCTCTTATGTTAACCCAATACAAGATTCTTTTCATTGACCAACTCTAAGGTCTTTGAACTGTAACAGTAGGATTATCATAGATATTGGTGACCAGACTCAGGCTATCAGCTAAACATACTCATTGTTTAATTGGGTAGTGTTGTATTAACATACTTGTTGTTTTTGAGTAGTAACCTTGTGCTGAAGGTCCATTGTGATCTTTCCATGTAGAGAAATAGTGTTATTCAGTGAGAAAACATCTATCTAGCTTAAAGATTTCCTTCTTAGGGATATTAGCCAGTATTTATTAGGACAGTAGTTAGTAGAGCAGTAGACAGGTAGTCAGTAGATAGTATGAGATTGAGTAAGAAAAATACTTATAGAGGAATACTTTTGGAGATACTGTTTTAAAGATTATTAGATATTATGACAATAGTATTAAATCTAGAATTGTTTTCAAACAAGAATGTGGAAAAGTTGATTAAAGATGTAAAAGAAGTGATGAGAATATTGGCACAATTGATGGAGAATCAAAAAAATTATTTAAATTACAAAAACAGTTGTTTGTTTGTCAAGATCACAAGAAGTGGACTTTGTTTTCTTTTATTTTCTTTGTCATTTTCTTTTGATTTATTTTTCATTTTTCTATTTTTAGAACACTTAGGGTTAGGGTTAGAAGTGATCAGTCACAACATTGATCACAGAACTTGAGAGAAAGAAGTAGAAGATTCTAGAACAAAATGACATTATACAACATGGACACCACATGTTGGCCTCATATGCTACACATAGTTATTTAGGGTAGGGTGCATAGTAGCTAGCACAGACCATCTGTAGAAGTATATAAGGTAGACTAGTTTGTAAAGGGCTCTCTATTGAGTTCTCTTGTGTTTCTCTAATACAAGAGTCATTCTTATATCCAACCCAAAGAATTAAAGTTCATAACATTGTTGTTATTACAGGAAGAAGAACAGAGAAGAAGAAAGGAAGAGAGTAGAGAAAATGAGAATGAGGGAGAAAAGGAGAGCAGAAAGAGAATGGAAATAGCAGGAAATATAAGAAAGAAGAAGAGAAGCAATGATAGAGAAAAAATATTTTAATTGTGAAGGTTTTAGGTATATTGCCTGTCACTGTAAGAATAGAGGAGAGGAGAGATTAACAGTGATGCCCTTAAATAGATTTAAAGCAAAGTAATGAATATAGGAGAAAGAAGTGGAAAGGAAATAGGAAAGAATAGGAAGACAATTTTGAGAGAAGAAAGATTGAAGAAGGAGAAACCAGTGGAAGTATAAAAGACAAAAGTAGAGAAGAGCAGCAATGGTGTAGAAAAAAAAGAGAAAGTATTAAGAGAGGTGATAATAAAGATAGGGTTGAAACAGAAGGAGAATAAAGAAGAAATTGTTGTGGAGGCATTATTGAACAGTAGTGTGATGGGGCTAGTAATGAGCTCAGAATTTGTGAGGAAGAATAGGTTTAAGAAGAAAAGGTTAGAAAGACTGATTTATGTGAGAAATGTGGATGGTATCTTTAATTATGAAGGACTAATAGAGTACACAGTGGAGGTAGAATTGTTTTATAGAGAACACAAGGAGAGAACAGATAGACAAATTAGATGAACAGAAATAGAGTATTATATTAGGAATGCCATAGTTAGCATACCACAATCCAGAGATTGATTGAAAGACTGGGGAAGTAAAAATAACAAGATGTCCAGATAAATGTAGGAAGCAATAGAAGACAAAGCAAACAAAGCTAGGATGGAAAAACAAAAGAAGGAAGAATAAAGAATAGATACAGAGAGAAAAGAAGAAAAAGTTTAGAAAGCCAACAGTTGAAGAAGAAATAGAGATAGCAAGAATGGTTGAAGAAAAAGAAAATTTGATAGAGATTAGAATGGTAAAGAAAATAGTTCCTAGAAAGTTCTATAAATATTTGAAGATGTTTGAGAAGAAGGAGTCAGAGAGGATGCCAATGAGGAAGACATGATATCGTGCCATATATTATGAAATGCTTTGGATACTGACAATTTTTCTTTTTTTTATTTAATTTCTCTGATTTTATATTAATTTTGCTTTCTTTTCTCTTTTTGATTTTCTTTTGGATGATGAAGAGGCATGTGATACTGTAGTCACATGACATGTCACATGATGGAATGTCATAGGCCTAAAACATGGTAGAAAGATCTGGAAGATGACATCAGGGCATATAGATGCAATATGGTAGCCTTGAGTAAGACATGAGGTGGACATAAGAATGAAGCATGGACATAAGGGCAGGTTTAATTATTTGTAGCACAGACCATGTGTAATTTATATAAATAGGGTAGCAATGTAATGGGAACTCCTTGTCAAATTCTCTTGTGATCCCCACATCAATAGCCTACTGAAAGATTTACTGACTTGTGTGATTATTAGTCTTTGTGACTAGTGGTTGCCACAACACCATAGATCTTAGAGAATATTTTGTACTGAAAAAGGAGAAGATATATCCATTGTCAAGAATAGAGAGAGAGAATGTATAGAAGTTTGTGAAGGATTAGTTGAGAAAGAGGTATATTTAACCATTGAAGCTATTACAGACATCACCAGTATTCTTTGTGCCAAAAAAAGATGGAAAGAAGAGAGAATGGTGCAAGACTATTAATATTTGAACAGTTGAATGATCAAAAATAATTATCCATTGTTACTGATATCAAATTTGATAGATAGTATAGAGAAGGTGTTTATGAAGATATACTTGAGGTGGGAGTATAACAATGTGAGAATAAAGGAAGGAGATGAGTAGAAAGCAGCATTCTCAATATCAGAGGGTGCTTTTGAGCTGACAGTAATATTCTTTAGATTGACAAACTCACCAGTGACTTTCCAGGCAATAATAAATAATTTATTAAGAGATATGATAGAGGCTGGAGATGTAGCAGCATTTATTGATGATGTGATGGTAAGAATAGAGATGGAAGAAGAACATAATGATATTGTGGAAGAAGTATTAAGAAGGATGACAGAAAATGATTTATTTGTATGACTAGAGAAATATGTGTAGAAAAGTAGAATTTTTGAAAGTTGTGATAGGACCAGATGAAGTAAAAATGGAGAAAGGGAAGGTTCAAGAAATAGTAGATTGGCCAGTACCAAGAAGTGTAAAAGATGTGTAGAATTTTTTGGGGTTAGTGAACTATTATAGACAGTTTGTCAAGGATTTCACAAGGGTGGTGAAACTCCTACATAAAATGACTAAAAAAGATGTGAAGTGGAATTGGGGAGAAAGACAACAGAGAGTGTTTGAAGAGTTAAAGAAGAGGTTTATAGCAGAGCTAGTTTTGGTAACATTAGACTTGGACAAGAAGATAAGAGTAGAGATAGATATGTCAAACTTTGCTATAGAAGAAGCATTGTTGATGAAGTGTGAGGATAAGAAGTGGAGGTCAGTAGCCTATATTTCAAAGTTATTGGAGAAAATAAAAAAAGGCTGGGGTAAAAGTATTGAAAAATAATGAGTGACAAATTGAAGATGAATCAGTGTTGAAAAAGAGGAAGATATATGTTTTGAAGGATGAAATTTTGAGGTTGAAGATTATTGATGGACAGGAGTTATAAAGAAGATAAAATGCTATATAGAGAGATGTGATTAGTGTTAGAGGATAAAGAATAGAGTAGAAATACCAGTGGGAAAATTAAAACTGAATACAGTGCCAGAAAGATTGTGGCAACATATATTAGTAGACTTTATTATGAAGTTACTGGTATCTAGAGTATTATAACTTAGGTCTAAAAAGTTAGGATGAAAGACTACTCTTATATTGAGTAATACAAGAGAACTCAATAGAGTTCCCAGTACAGACTACTTTACCTTATATATACTTGGTTCATAGTCTGTGCTATGCTGTATCTAGCCTATCCTAATGTCTATATATTATCTATAAAGCTAATATACTTTTGTTATATTGTATAATATTATCTGTTTCAGAATCTTCTATGATCTTTTCTGCATCACATGATCTTGTGACCATGACTGTGATATGATGTAACCACCCTGTGACAAGTGTCACACCTTCGTCACACTTTGTGACCTGTGTAACTATCACATGTAACATCATGTCCCTCTTTGTCTTCTTCTAAATAAAATAAAACTAAAAAAAAAAAAATAAAACAAAACAAAATAAATATTCTAAGTCTATCATTCTCAACTCTGACATAGAGGTCAGAATTCAGTTTTAGTAGTATGTAATAGATTTTTTAAAATGTTACATTTTATTGCGATAACAGAAAAAATAATGGTAAAGGGATTAGTGAGATTGTTTAGGGATAATGTGTAGAAGTTGCATAAGTTGCCAGAGAGTGTGATTTCAAATAGAGGACTTGAGTTTGTGGTAGGGTTGATGAAGGAGTTGAATGAGATATTGGGAATGAAAATAAAGCTATCAACAGCTTTCTATCCACAGAAAGAGAGAGAGAGAGAGAGAGAACAAATCAAGAGCTGGAGCAATGTACATTAATTATAAGCAAAGCAATTGGTTGGAATAGTTGACAACTAGAGAGTTCACCTTTAACAACAAAGTCATTACTGTTTAAGATTAACTGTGGATAAGAGTTGAGGATAGGTTTTGAAATTAGAAAAAGAGAAAGCATGTGAAAGCAAAATAGTTTATGAAAGAGATGAAGAAGAGACATGAGAAAGCAAAAGTGGTATTGAAAAAATCATAGGAGAAAATGAAAAAAATATACAGATAGAAATGAAAAGGAAGCAGTGGAGTATAAAGTAGGAGATAGAGTGTTGTTGAGTATAAAGAAGTTGATGTGGTAGATAAAGAATAGAGAGACAAAGAAGTTGACAAAGAAGTTTGTAGAACCATATAAAATAAAGAAAATTATATTAGAAAATGTGGTGGAGTTACCAGCATCAATAAAAATCTACCAAGTAGTTAATATGAGCAGGATAGCATTGTAACAGGAGCAGGTAGAGGGATAGAAGAAGATTTTACCTCCTCCAGTAGAAATGGATAGAGAAAAAGAGTAGAAAGTAGAAAAAATATTGAATAGAAAAGATATGAGAGGAAAGGCAAAGTATTTAGTCAGATGGAAAGAATATATAGCAGAAGAAAATACATGAGAGAGATTAAAAAATCTAAAAAATGTAATGGACTTAGTAGATAAATTTGAGAGAGAAATTAAAAAGGAGAAAATAAGAAGAGTACAGATAAGCAAAGAGAAGGGGAAAGAAAGAGAGTTGAATCTGGAAGTAGAGATGTTCAAAAGAAGTAAGTTACTAGAGAAGTATACAGTGAAAATTTTGATGGGATAATGGAAAGTTTGAGAATGAATATTTAAAGAGATTAGAATGAAGTTGAGTGAGGTAGAAATGACTTTTCTTTTTATTTATTTTTCTTGATTTGATTTTCTTTTGGACAATGAAGAGGCATATAATGAGGGAGAGATGGCATAGTGGAAGAGTCTCCCATCCATGTGTATTATGCCTACCTCAAACCTACTTGAGGTTATAGGTACAATTCTTTAGTAGTCCTTTGTGTTGGATAACTACATAAATAGGTTAGGGTATTGATACTCCATACATAATTCCTCCTGTAGGCATGGACTGCCATTATGCCCTGTGTAATAAATTGTTGACTAAAAAAAAAAAAAGAAGAGGCATGTGACTGTAGTCATATGATGTTATAGGTCTAGAACATAGTAGAAGATACTAGAACAATAATGTCAGAAGCATGCTTGCCTTATGGTAATGGCATGATGAACTCATAGACAACATGTATACTTTAGAGTAGAACTATTTATTGCTAGCACAGACCATGACTCTTTTGTATAAGTGGTGTAGGAATATATTGGAGACTTTTTGTCAAATTCCCTCGTAATCTTTAAGAGATACTCAGCTTATAAGTTTACTTAGTGGTCTATTGGTTGTCTTGACTAATAGTTGCTATAACAAACAAGAGTTTAAATTAAAGAAAATTAAAAAAACATATTTATATAAGGAATGTAGATGGTTTCTTCAACAAAGAGGGGCCAATTAAACATATGGCAGAAGTCAATATCTTACCAAGAATACAGAAAAAGAATAAAGATTGACATGATCAGTAGTTAAAAGTAGAGTGTGAATTTGAAAATGCTATAACTAGCTTGCTACAATCTTGAAATTGACTGGAGAATAGGAGAAGTAAAGATGATAACATGTCTAGAGGAATGTGGAAAGTAGTAGAGATCCAAATATGGAAAACTAGAATGGTAAAAATAAAAAGAAGAAGAAATAAAAGAGAAAGAAGAAAAGAAGCAGGAAGAAAGAGAACAGAAGAAAGAGAACAGAAGAAAGAGAACAGAAGAAAGAGAACAGAAGAAAGAAAAAAGGAAGAAAAAACCAAAGAAGGAAAAAATGATGGAGGTAAAATGCAAATCAAAGAAAATAGATAAAAAGAAAAGAAAATCTTATAAGATTTCATAAGAGAAACTTGACAAGGAGTTCTTACTATATTCATCTACTATTTATACTATAAGAACAATATGTATTCATTATAAGTTCTTGATATTATTTGTTCTAACTTATTTTATCTCCTTTCATATTATGTAATTCTTTATTATCAGAAAATAAAAATAAAATCAAAGAAAATAAATAAAAATAAAAATAAAAATACAAGGGCTTAGAGTATACTATGATACAGTGATTAGGTTAGAGCTGTCAATGCAATTCTGGTTGATTCTGGGATTGATTTCTGATGTGGTCATTATCTTATTTTAACAATATAGCTATAGGTATAGACCTATAACCTTATACTATAATAATAACTCTTAGAGTTTAACAAATTATAGAAGTTAACAAGTTCTTAGTAATTAATGACTTAGGACTGACTTAGTAGCTAGTAATCACTGTTTTTCAGAGTATCTCTTATATACACAAAAGAGGGTTATTCTCTTACCAGAATAATGACCTAGTATTCTATACTGACAGTTCTTCCACCACAAGAATTCAGTCCACCAAGTTTGAAGACAAAATTTGAATACTATGTCTCATGAGTGTGTAGCAAGTTGCTTAGCTATGCTGCTGTAGTGGCCACTCTATTTTTCCCAACAATTAGCAATAGTGGAACACTGTTCGAACACTGTTGGCTGACTTATTACCATTATTGGGAATTTCTGACATAATCTAGCAACTGAAGGCCCACGCCGACTGTTAGTTCTAGTTCTAGCTCTATTCGCTCCTGGAATAGCTTATGGCAGGCTCTGGAAATCATTGTTCTTTTGTTCTCCTTGCTGAGTTTCACATATTTGAAGGCCCTCAACTCAAATATCAGTTTCCTCAACCCCTCGGTGTTGACGAGAGGTACATACTGTCTTGTCTTGCAATCATCTATATGAATCAGGATTAATCTTTCTTTCGTGTTAGTTTACTTGCAACATCGATGCTTCCCGATGGTGCAGAAGCACAGCTGGATGATTGGACTGTTTTTTTTCTCAATCAGAAGCCATTCAATACAATATCCCCCGTGTTAGCCCTCGATAGTCCAGAGATCAAGACTATTGCTTTGCCGGGCGGTGACACCAATGATAGCAAGTCCGATAATCCAGAGCTGCTTTGTGTGCTCAATCTTGTACGGACAAAGCATGACAAGACCCTAGATCGGTATGCTCATAGCTGCCGCTGTTTACCCTTGCTGAGCACACTATTACAAAGTGGCGCCAAAGTTCTGGCTCTAGCAATATGCACAAAACACTCATATATTCAGATATTCAAGGCGAGCAATAAACTTGATACCACGAAAATCTCAGTTAAAGACTGTCCATAAACAGCCCTTTTTGTTGTTGGCAATTGAGGATTATTTTACAGATCCTTCTCA
>Ga0157358_1001048_pt1 | contig 12001 bp, 5 predicted proteins | sample AttcapACBM2_FD_111484 | JGI IMG/M metagenome (GOLD analysis project Ga0157358, IMG submission 111484) | Fungus gardens microbial communities from leaf cutter ant in Botucatu, State of São Paulo, Brazil - Atta capiguara ACBM2 | ecosystem: Host-associated > Fungi > Mycelium > Unclassified ...
AAATATCTAGCCAAATAATTACTATGTCTGATTTCAGTGATACTTTGATGATGTGTGGTTTTGAAGCAACTATGATATTATTGAAAATATGGTTGTTCTTAATGATAGATTCAACTATATTAGTCAAAATGGGAGTATTAGTATTTTCCAATAGATAAGAGATATCTATAATCTTTAAATATAATTTTGACTGGGGAAGATAAAGAACATTGACTTCAGCTGTATTGATAAGGTTTACATTCTTAACATATTTCTCAATTGTTTGAAGATTGAGTAGAGATGTGACTTTGTTGGTGACAATGGTAATACCTACTTGGCCTATATATACAAAGTCAGCTATGACTTCAGATTTGATATTTTTAGTGCTTTGTTAAGATTAGTAATATGGGTGCTAAACAACTCTATAAATTTTGATTTGTTCTCATTGCTCATAGGAATAATAACTTGCTTCCTAGATGGACTCTTTATTGTTATATTTAGTTTTGGCTTAGACTTACTATTGCTATTAATGATTTTTTGAGTATTTTCAATTTTTTTAGTTGTAATTTTGGAAAAGTTTCTTTGATTTTAAGAATTTCCTTCATATTAAAAAATGCAGACAAAACTTGCATATATGATTTCTTAGTATTTTTCTTCTCTGTTGATTAACTAGTCTTTTTAAAGAACTTGGAAATTTTTTAAACCTCCTTGGGAGTTTTTGCCTAGATTAGAGGAGGTAATTTGACAAAGCTTGCTGGCTTGTTAGTTTGTTTATTATTCTTGGATTTGTTTTTGATTTCTTGAATTCTGATTCATAAAGAGCAGAAATAAAATTTCATGCTACTTTACCTATACCACTAAGGTCTGGAACATCATTTGTCTTGTTTCTTTTGATACTCTTATTTTTGACATATTTAGTCATACAATGCAATGACTCTTTGATGTTTTTGGAATTAGATAAAAGATGCTGAAGTACACCATAAAGAGAAATAGGATAGAAGTTACCATTTCAGAACTCTTGTTCAGTCACTTGATTAATATCATAAGATAACTAAATGTTAATGACCTCCTATGGAGGATACATGTTAGTACTAATATTAGCAACACCCTTATCTTATGGTTTAGATATTGTCAAGACCAAAGAAGATAGACTTGATTTATTTTTCTTTTCATTTTTTATTTTCTTTTTGATTTATTTTTCTATTTTCTATTTTAGGACAACTAGGATTAGGGTTGATCTGTCACACTGTCACATCAGTCACAATTGGATAACATAGTCACAAGACAGATCACAAGATGTAGGAGAACTTAGTAGAAGGTTCAAGAACAAGTGACATCATACAACATGGACAACACATGTTGGCCTCATGTTCTCCACATGGTTGTTTAGGGTAGGGTGCACAGTAGTAAGCATGGACCATTGGTAGTAGTATATAAGGTAGACTACTTTGTAAAGGGATCTCTATCGAGTTCTCTTGTATTACTCAATACAAGAGTTGTTCTATTGTCTGACTCTAAGGACTTTAGTTCATAACAGATATGTTGTTGAGGGCTGGTGCCTCACTTCAAATACATTATGTACCCTCCTAGAGGATATTGTCAGATGCCATTCCAACTAATTTATCTACCTACTTAGTATTCAATGCATAAGATAGTTTCAAACTATCAACTGGTTTCTAAGCATTCTTGTTCAGGAATTTGTTTTGTATCTCCATTTTTTTGTAGTATGGGAATGATAACATATCTGAATGAGTTGAAGACTCTCTTGAACTAATTCTGCTAGAAAAAGTGGATCTTCCCCTGATGATGTCAATACTGACATTTATGTCCATATTAGATAGTAAGTTAGCTATTGGAAAAGATTGTGAAGAAGTAAATGGAATAGAAAACAATGTATTTGCTAATTCTCTTATAGGCACTACTATACAAGATAGTGGTAAGAGAGAAAGAAGCAATGTGACAATTTGTAATAGTCATGCTATATTCTAACCCTAAGTCTAAAATAAGAAAATAAATATGAGAAAATAATAATAAAAAACAAATTCTACTATCTTTAACTCTGATACTGTGAGTCTTAGTGAGACCACTGAAATAGAGTCTCTCTTGTCTTAAACTAAATCTTTTTTAAAGGTTTTAAACATTTTCTACTAAAACTTTAACACTTCTTTTCCAATTACTCCTGCCCAAATAACAGTAGCCCTTTTCAGCTCTTTCTTTTTTAAGAGTATCACATTAGTATCTATACCTCATATTATGAAGACATCTTCCAGCTCTAAATGTTAGTGATCTAAATCAACATCTGAGACTTTTAAAGAGGCTTTAAGAATAAGACTCTTATTAATCACTCATTTAACTTTGAGTGATATACTACTATAGTCTGAGAGACTACTATATATCTTGGGATTGTTTAGTATTGCAATTGCTAGCACTGAGAACATTTAACATATACCTATTATGCTTAAAATGCTAAATGTTAGAAGTGTAGTAATCTACATAAAGTGGAGAGCTACAAACTCTTAGTTTGATGTTATAAGGCCAATTCTAAGTCTAATTCTCCTAGAGAAGCTACTGTAGCTGGTACAACTTTTCTTACTCTTTCAAGTGTTTGAACTACAAAAAGAACTATACTATTGATGATAACAGATTGTTATATCCTATATTCTAACCACATCTATTCCAACTTATGGATAACTCATACTTCCTCATCTACACTTTCCAACCCTTCCAGTATAGATCACACTCCTTTATTCCACCTCAGATGTTCTCACTGGTATAGGTTAACTCTATAAATCTCTATTCTCTGATATCTAAGAATCACTAGAAATTAAGATAACTTACTTAGTAGTTATATTTCAGATGGCTATTCTAGGTATATTAACTAAGTATATTATCCAGTAGCTTACACTGTGGTAGTCATCCTGAAAATCAACTAAAACTAGCACCCCTCTTCCAGTATTAGCAACAATATACCTCACTACCTTTTAGTAGTCTTTCACCTACTAAGTTCTTAAGTTCTGATCCAAAATATATGATCTATATAACTAGTAGAGGCACAGCACACAAGCTAGAGCCAAAGATTATTCTGATCTACCTTTCACATTCTCAGATAATATATAATCACTCAATTCTGGACTTCTAAGATATCGATATCTTACTGTATCTCAGATAATAAGATGTGAACTGTATCTAAAATAGGTGTTCATTCTGGTGCTATTATTTTGATAAGTAATGGTATACTAACAAGACTACTGAGGTGTGATATGTATTAAGTACAATCCACACTTGTTAGGTAAATCCATAGATATAGCATGGAAGGCAGATTAATTTTAGGACTTGGTGGAAGTAGACATGGAAATTGCTATATAGATGACAGCATTGGCTTTAACTGTAAAATGTTGTACCTAGTCTAACTTTGTCACATAGTTATAATTTAGGAAGAGAAAGTTTGGATATTAACTAGAGATGAGTATAGTAATTAATTATCAGACTCAGGAATTGTACATGATAATTATCATTCTTAAATATAAGAAAAGGTGTTCTCATAATAAGAAACTGTGCATACTCTGGGTTTGTTGAATATCATAGAGTTATTGACTGGAACTCTATAGAATTTGTTGTGAGATGGAGAGAGATTTTGTTTGCAAAGTAATTGGTAATTGGAATATAGCATAATCTATTCTGAAAGAGGGCAAATGAGTTTGGATAAGATTAGTGTTATTTGGGATAGATGACGAATATGATCAAGTTAGTATGTAATAGTATCTTTTTCTTCAAACTGAGCCCTTGAAGCACTAGCTACTCATATACAAGAATGTACAGGGATTATTTAGTAGAACAAGAAGTGAAAAGAATTAAATTAAGTCTGAGAGGAAGAAATAGTTAGTTATAAGATTTCAGCTAGTATATATTTGAGTCAAGGCAGCAGAAGTAAACTAAGCTTGTTAAAGTAAGCAAGATAGAAATTAGATACTACTTTAGAAGTATAAGCAAGCTCTGAAGTAGATAGCCAATCAAAGTCTTCTTCTGTATTCTTATATTTGGATTTACTATCTATTATAATAGATAGTAGAAGAGGTTAGATTAACTAGGAAAATTGTTAGATATAGTAGGCTTAAATATAGATATATAAAAGTCTAAATAGATAGCATATATTAATCTCAAAAAGTAAATAGTGAACAAGTGGGTGCTAGCTCAGTCAATGATTTTGAATAGTTCCAGATATATTTTTAACAGCTTTTTTAGGGTTGTAAAGTATAAAAGAACTGAGCTTTTATGAAGACTTATTGTCTTATCTAAAAATCTGAGACTGGAAGTTTATATGCATTAGTTGACTATTGGTACCATTGTTATGCAGTAAATATTTATTTCTGCTTTCAGAATGTTCTGAATATTGTTAAGGTTTACAGCAAAGTTATAGGCACAGAAAAAAGCAATGTGACATTTTAGATATATTTTGATATTTAGATAATAGTTTTTATTTGCAAAAGTTTTGTTGAGTTGTAGAGGTAATTTATAAGTGTATCATTATACACAACTATAGAATGGATATTATCATGCAGGCTATCAAGATCTACAATAGTAGCTGTATAAAGAAAAGAAGAGATAAGGGTGGTTGTATAAATAAATACTTGTTAAAACTAAGAATTAAGTTAACAAAAGAATCTTGTATTAGGTTAACACAAGAGAACTCAATAGAGTTTCTAATATAAAGTGTCTACCTAGCTAGTTGGTCTATATGAGACCTTATCTAACCTACTCTAAAGGCTATGTGTTATTTATAAGGTTAACATGTTGTAAATATACTGTATAATATTATTGTTTTAGAATCTTCTGTATTCTTTTTATGATATATACTTATATAACTGTGACAGTGACATGTGACATGTTTGTGACATCATACCAACCCATAACCCTAAGTCCAAAATAAATGAAAATTAAAAATGAAAAGAAAATAAATAAAGTTTACTATTTTCAACTCTAACAAAACAGTATTCTTAGAAAAACTATATTGGTATATCTTCTCAAAAGTGCAATTATAGTAAATATATTCCTATATTGGGAAATAAATCTTATCAAGGATATAATACATAACTTTATTAGATATATGTTCAAAATAATAATACAAAGTCTCAAAGTCTAGGTATCTTGTTATAAGACTCATAGGATTGGAGACATTATACTTAAGAATCTAAGTTTACACAATTGTCACATTCTAGTCTAGTTATATTTGTTCTAAATTCCTAAATAACCATTATAAGTAGAATACTTAGTATATAAGCTAGTAGTCATACTATAAACCTTTATTCTGAAAATTGATTAAAACTAGTACTATCTTCTAATATTAGCAATAGAAAACCTCACCACCTTCTGGTAGACTTGTCTACCAGATATCCTAAGTATCTCTTTTAAAAATATATGATTAGTATAACTAGTAGAAATGTAGTATATAAGCTGAAGCTAAAGATTATTCTAATATTTGTACTTTATATATCCAGATAACACATGCTTACTAACATGACTTTTGAGAGTCTACTTAAACAGTATTTTCAAGATTATCATTTATAATCACATATTTTTTTATTATAGATCTTCTATACTTTTGTGTCATATACCCTCTAATATCTGTACTTCTAGAGCAAATAATACTATATTCCCAGCTACTATTAATTTGAGAACCAAAATTCTCATTAAATATATAGAGTCTAAATGTCAGATGTAGTTCACATCTTATTATCCAAGATACAGAAAGGAAATTTCAGATGTTCCAGAACTAAGTGATTTACATTATCTAAGAATATGGAAGACAGAGTAGGATGATCTTTGGCTTTAGCTTATATGCTGTGCCTCTATAAGTTGCACTAGTTATATATTTTGGATTAGGAACTAGAAACTTAGAGGGTGAAAAACCACTGGAGAGTGGTAAGGCATATTTTTGCTAATATTAGAAGAGGGATGCTAGTTTTAGTCAATTTTCAGAATAAGTACTACAGTATAAACTACTAGATTATATACTAGTTAGTATACCTAGAGTAGCTATCTGGAATGAAACTGTTAAGCAAGTTACTCTGATTGCTTTTAATTCTTAGATGTCAAGAAAGGAATATTTATGGAGTTAACTTAGACTAGCAAGAACATCTGAGGTAATATAGCTAGTTTTAATTCATACTGGAAAGAGAATAAAAGTATAGATAAAGACTAGTAGTTATTTATTGGTAGAGATGGATGAGGCTGGAACATGGGATGTGATACCAAATGACAACTCCCATAGTAACTAACCACCCAGAGTATGTACAGTAATAGAATATTATTAGATTTTTACTTTTGTATTTAAGAATGTAGCTATTATATATTGTTCTCCAGTCTAATAATCAACTTGAACTGTACCATACTCATACCCTTCTATCTAAATTCCTCTGTTATCTGAAGTTATGACTATATGACAAATAGACTATGTACAATATTATCTATTGAAACCAAGGTCATCTTATCTATACAAGTATCACTTTCAGTCTATCTCTTACAATTTGGCTTGCTAAGTTTCTCTTTTGTTCTATTTTCTATGTTACTATCATAAATAATCCAGCAAGTGCGATTTACCTCTAATATTTTGTCTATAACAGTATTCTTTTATCAAATCTCCTTAGAATTATTCTTGCTTGTCTTCTATCTTTTAGTAAAAATATTGGACTCCACTGAATTCTTTTTGTCCCTATTTCTAGTATCCTGACTTACTCAAATACAATCTACTAATTGTTAGCATTAAGTCTATCTACTTTCAATCATCTCTGCTTGAAAAATCTGGTATTTGTCAACTTCCAACACTTCTCTACTAGTTATCTCTCCACTCTGAAACTTCCAAGTTTCCTTTTCATAAGTTTGAGATTTACCATTTAGAGTTTTAGACTTTACTTAGAACTCTTATATCCTTTTCCAATTTTGCTATGTTTCTATCCTGACCTCTGGTAAGAATTATCATCACCTAACTTCTGTAGGCATCCTTCTCACTTTCTTAATCTCTGAAAAATGTTATCACCACTTGACTCTAGTACATCCCTCATCTGAGTTATATAACCTAATAGTAGACACTCTCAACTCTGAGAAATTTCTCTTTCTAACCTTACCTATTCTCTTCTGTAACTTTCTATGTTATATGTATACTCTACTATACTATTTGTGCATTCCTACTTACTCACACCTTTAATAACATCCATACCAATAGATATATATTTATTATTATAATAATAAAACAAAACACTACATCTAACAACAATCTGAATATTGCTTTAAAAGTTGGAAGTAGCTGATAGACATAGAAGATAGAACCACTTTTATCACCTCCTACTTTCAATCCAGACTGAAGAATTTGTCTAGTAGAAAAGAGATATATCTGCATACTCAAAACACAATATACTAGCCATAGTTTTGACACGACAACTTTGGTGGTCTCTTTCTTAGAATTGAAGATTTTATGTTCAATAAGAACAGTGCTAAAAGTAATTATAAATAATGATGCTTTTAATAAAGTAGGTAGAGGTACCAGAATTTAAGAACTATTTATCTTTATAAAAGCTACTATAAGGTGCTTTCTTACTTTTATACAAGAAACATAGTGCTTTCTTATATATGGAGAGATTTTCAACAATAAGCTTGTTAGGCAAAACAAATTTATCTTAACTTAAAGCCATGCATACATAACTAATTTCTTTTGCAGCTATTATATTGGTATAGATGATTGTATTATAATATTTGAGAATGTTTCACATAAGTTGGGTGAACTAAGTTAAGAAAATTAGTGAATCATCAATTTGTAAGAAAAGAGATATATACAGCTAGTTACCAGAAGTCCAACCATTTACTTTATACCTATTATTGCTATCTAAAAAAACTATAATTGTCATCATTTGTCCACCTTCTAGGAGTGGTTGCTGAAGTTAGATCAATCTTTATGGAAGAGGGATCTTTAGCAGGCAGTTCTATAATCCTAGAGATTGAGATCTCAATAAATAGGTTAGTAAATTTCTTTCTTCTCTAAGTGCTTCTTGTAAAACTTTAATACTTGTATTTTTGCCTGTACCTAGAATTCTTAAATAGAACTACTTTGTGAAGCACACATTGCAGAAAGACAATCATTAAGTCAAGAAACTATGACTAAAGGCTTAGGATAGTATGTGTTATAATTTGAAACTAAGAGTTAGAAAAAAAATTCTATATTGGGTTGACATAAGAGAACTCAATAGAGTTTCTGTTACAAACTAGTTTATCTTATATACCACAGACCATGGTCTGTGTACATACTACAACTAACTTACTCTAAAGTTTATATAATAAAGCTAATATACTATAACCATGTTATATAATGCTATCTATTCTAGAACCTTCTCTAACTTTTTCTATATCATGTGATTGGATGACCACCTTGTGGCAGTCACTTGTGACATCACACTAACTCTAACCCTAAGTTTTAAATAAGAAAATAAACATAAAATAAAATGAAAATAAGAAAGGAAAATAAAGTCCATTGTTTTCAACTCTGACAAAGAAGGTAAATTAGTGGAGAAATGGTAACTATACTTACAAAGGTAATAATACTGTCTACCTGATAGATATTGCTACTATTATTGTCCTGGTCTCTTGTTTCATCTACTTAGTAGGTATTACCACTCTTTTTATCTTGGTTATTCATCTTTTTTCTCTTTTGCTACTTAAAAGAACCCTCATTCTGTGACTTCTGAGAGTTCTTTTTCTACTAAAGTAATTTATCCCTATGTGAAATATTAGAGTAGTCAGCAACATTAGCAGTATTAGTTCATCTAGAGAATTCTGCTTAAATAACAGAATATATAACATCTCAAGTAAGATTGGAGATGGATATATGATTATTCTTGTAAAATCTTATATAAAGAGAATTAAGCTTAGTAATCTAGGGAGCAGAGTTTTGATTATCAGAAATTTGGAAAGAAATTATTCTCTAATAGTTAGTGAAAACTAATACTGGACTAGGTATTTCTATGAAGATTTGCAAGTAAGTCTAATAAGCCTTAGTATTAGACTAGCCATATATTAACAGATTGTTTGGCAAAGTAAAATTAAGAATAGCTAGAGCTTGGGAACCTAGGAAGTTTCTCTTAGCTATCTTATTTACATTAGTAGCTTAAGAAAGTGCTAAAATATTTAGTATATCTTTAGCAGTCAAAACAGTATTAAGGTAAGTGATAAAAGCAAGAGCTGGTTTAATACAGATTTTCCAAAAGAGATAGTCAGCAGGACTAGTATGTTATTGTCATGGTACACTTGAACTCTAACATTTTATTTTATTTTATTTTTATTTTTATCTATTTTCTTTGATTTGATTTCTCTTTTGTTTTGTTTTGTTTTGTTTTGTTTTGTTTCCTTTTTCTTGGATGATGAAGAGGCATGTGATGGTAGCCACATGACATGTCACATGATATGATGTCATAGGCCTAGACTCTGGAAGAAAGAGCTAGAAGAATAATATTAAGGTATATGTTAATAGTATAGTATATATATGGTATACTTATGGATAATGCATAAACTTTAGAGAAAGGTTATTTATTGTTAGCATAGACTATATATGTATAGTATAAATAGGATAGCAATTCATTGAGAACTTCTTATTGAGTTCTCTTATAATCTCCATAAAATACTTTGCTCTGAAAGTTTACTTAGTAATCTATTAGTCATTCTTAGACTAGTAGTTGCCACAAAAGTTATAACTTAAGTCTTAAAGAAATCTTGTATTGGATTAATATAAGAAAACTCAATAGAATTCCTAGTATAAAGTGTTTACCTTATATATGCTAGCTAGTTAGTCTGTATAAGACTTTATTTAACATATCCTAAAGACTATATACTATTGTCAACATGTAGTAAACATGCTATATGATATTATTTTGAAACTTTCTATGTTTTTTTGTGTAACATATACTTATGTGATTGTAACTGTGATATATAATGGATTTGTGACATTTTATGACAGTTATGTGTAATATTATACTAATCTCTAACCCTAAGTTCAAAATAAGAAAATTAAATAAAAATGAAAATAAAAAAAGAAATGAGAGTAAATAGAGTCTACTATCTTTAACTCTGACATAGTGAGTTTGAGGAAAGTAGCAATGAAGTTAGCCATTGCTGTTAATGAAGATAATCAGCATGAATTAAAGAGCAAATATAGTTAGCTAGAGTATGAATGTTCAATCTAACCAGTATTGGGCTATTAGTATATAGAATATAAGAAAATTTTGTAGGCATAAAGTAATTCAGAAATCAGCTCAATATATAACAGGTCTAAGAGTGACAAGATATCAGCTTACTAATAAAGTCAGTCAAGCTTTTCTCATTGATAAAAAGTAGCCTAAAAAATACTAGTTAGAGATTAAGATAATCAGAGTTTATAATCTATTAGAAGAATAAAATACATGATAGCATAGTACAGTATAAACAACTAATAACCACTTACTAATAGTAAGTTCTGTGGTAGAGAGTTTAACCGTATAAACAAGATAGAATAGATAGTAGTATTATAAAATTCAGCAAGAAGTTATTATAAAGTTTTCTTTTAATCTCTATAAGATGTTATACAACAGTTTTATTAAAAATTACCTTAAAATAAACTCCAAATATATTAGAAGTTTCTCTTGAAAACTGTTACAATTACTATCTTATATTCTATAGATATTCACCTTATATTTATTATAACTTGAATATATGTTGGAGTTTGTTTTATTTTTAACTTATATTTATTATATCTTATATCATTTTTCTCCTTAAAGATACCTTCTTCTTTTCTTATGGGCCTAGATATTTATACTTTACCAATTGATTATTCTTACTTAAGTCTTTGCCTAAGTTTCTACTTGAGTCAAGCTTAAGATCATAACAAAAACAAATTTTTGAATACTTTAAGTTAGTTAATCATCAGGTACAGTTCACACTAAGAGGTGAAGGTCCATGGGCTTAGCTTAATGATGCACAGAGTGTGTAAACTTTGTACTTGATGATGCAAACTTATAAAACAACTTTGGCTTCAGCTTATATGCTGTACTATCTATCTGCCATATGGTCACAACTTCAGATAAATGGATGAAGTCTGAGATGGAAATAAGTGTTGATTTGGCATATCACTGTTAAACACTAGAGATCAAGTTCAATAATAATTTATCCTTGGGATTTCAGTATATGGCCTCTATTGTTCCAAGCAGAAGTTTTAGTAGTGAAACACTAATAGGAGTAAGATAATAGAACCCTGCCATAGAAGACTAAGTTCAATAGGAGTATTCCCATCATAGAAGACTGAATATTTAGATTGTTGCATCACTGTTGTGGAGATATGTTGCAAAAAGAATAGCTATCATGGAAGACAGGCTTGATTCATAGATATTGAGAGAGTAATATCACTGTAAAGATATATCTTTCAAATGGGTAGACTTAGTATATGATATCAATACTTACTCTATCTCAACTTTATTAGCTATTAAAACTTATTTCTCTACTTTACAATCTCCTCAGTTTTCTGAATATATATATAAATACAAGAAATACTCAAATTTATTATCTTTTCCTTATTGAGTTTCTTCTGTATACTACTCAAATATAACTACATATTCTATTCTATTTACAATTTTTCAAGTTGTCTAGTTTGATAATAACTCTGAAATTTCACAACTTTAATCTTCTAAACATATTCTCTATTATATCAAAGGTTTTTTAAGTTTAAGACTGATATTAGCCTGATACTTTTGATATTATTAGCTAGACAGACTCAAACTAGGTGTCAGATACAGTTCATACTAGGGATGAAAGTCTGCAAGATAGACTCGGAGTTGTGCAGACTTGTGAAATAACCTTAGCTTCAGCTTATATGCTGCACCATCTGTCTGCCATGTGGTCACAACTTTAGATGATAGGAAGAAGTCCAAGATGGGAGTAAGTGCTAACTTGGTGTGTTGCTGTTGAATACTGGAGATTGAGTTCAATAAGAATTATCTTTATTGATTATCAG
>Ga0157358_1001052_pt1 | contig 11983 bp, 14 predicted proteins | sample AttcapACBM2_FD_111484 | JGI IMG/M metagenome (GOLD analysis project Ga0157358, IMG submission 111484) | Fungus gardens microbial communities from leaf cutter ant in Botucatu, State of São Paulo, Brazil - Atta capiguara ACBM2 | ecosystem: Host-associated > Fungi > Mycelium > Unclassified ...
AAAAGAGTGAACCTTGTATTGGGGTTAACACAAGAGAACTCAATAGAGAACTCTGTACAGGACTGTCTACCTTATATACTAATACCTAATGATTTGTGTGAGCTATTTCTAGCCTACTGTAAATGACCATGTGTACACCTTAAGATCAACATGTGTTTTACATATTATATAATGTCATTCTTCCATGTGTCATGTGACTGTGACTGTGTTATCTAATGTGACCTGCTGTGTGACAGCGTGATCTTGTCACTCTAACCCCAACCCTAGTTCTAAAAATAGAATAAAGGAAAGTAAATTGAAAAGAAAATAAAAATGAGCAAAGAAAATAAGAAAAGTTTAAGTCCACTTCTTTCGTTCTTGATAGAGGCAGAAGCAAAAAAGTTGGTGCCAGAAAAGTTTCACAAATGGATAAAAGTATTTGGGAAAAAACAATCTGAGAGAATGCCAACGAGGAAGGTGTGAGATCATGTAATAAAAGTAAAGAAGGTGTTTGTGCTGAAGCAGGAGAAGGTTTATCCATTATCGAGGGAGGAAAGGGAGGAAGTGAGAGAGTTTATTAAAGAACAGTTGTAAAAAGGATATATCCAACCATCAAAGTCACTACAGATAGTACTAGTATTCTTTGTGGGAAAGAAGGATGGAAAGAAGAAGATGGTCTAAGACTATAGGTACCTGAATGAGTGGACCATTAAAAATAATTATCCTCTTTCCCTAATATCAGATGTGTTGGAGAACATAAGGATGAAAAAATCTTCACAAAGATGGATCTTAGATGGGGATACAATAATGTAAGGATAAAGGAGAGAGATGAGTGGAAGACAGTATTCACTATGCTGGAGGGATCCTTTGAACCTACAGTGATGTTCTTTGGGTTGACCAACTCACTAGCAATGTTCCAAGTAATGATGAATGAGTTGCTAAGAGACTTGATCAACACAGAGAAGGTGGTGGCATTCATCAATAATATAATAGTAGGAATGGAGACAGAGGATGAATATGATGAAATAGTGACAGAGGTCATAAGGATATTAGAGGAAAACGATCTGTATATAAAGCCAGAGAAATGCAAGTGGAAGGTTAGGGAGATAGGATTTTTAGGAGTGGTGATAAGGCCAGAGGGAATTAAGATGGAGAGAGAGAAAGTAAAAGGAGTACTGGAGTGGCCGACACCTAAGTATGTCAAAGATGTTCAGAAGTTTCTGGGATTGGCAAATTACTATTACCAATTTATACAGGGCTTTACATTAATAGCAAGACCATTACATGACATGGTAAAGAAGAATAGGAAGTGGGAATAGACAAAGAAGCAGGAGCAAGCATTTGAGGAGTTGAAGAAAAAGTTTATGTAGGAACCAGTGTTAGCAGCACCAGACCTGGATAAAAAAATGAGAATGGAGGTGGATGTTTTAGATTATCCTTAAATGAGGCAGAGAGAAATTATGAAATACATGACAAAGAGATGTTGGTGATCATCAGGGGGTTGGAGAGTTGGAGACACTTGTTGGAAGGAGCATAATTCAAGTTTGAAATCTGGACAGATCATAAAAACTTGGAATATTTTATAAAAGCACAGAAACTAAATTGAAGACAAGCTCAATAGGCTTTGTATTTGTTAAGATTTGATTTCACCTTGAAGTATGTGCCTGGAACGAGAATGGGAAAGGTGGATGAGTTGAGTAGAAGACCAGACTGGAAAATAGGAGTAGATAAAGATAATGAGAATCAAGTAGTGATAATAGACAGTTGGCTTTGTAAATTAGAAGAAGTAATTATAAAAGGACCAGAAGTAGATATAATAGAAAAAATAAAAAAAGCTAAGAGTAAGGATGAAGAGGTAGTTAGGATAGTAGAAGAGATGAAAAAGGCAGGAGTAAAAGTGATATAAGGGAAGAAATGGAAGATGGAAGGGGAGCTAGTATTGAAAAAAGGAAAGATATATGTACCACAGGATGAAGAATTAAAGACTGAAATCATTCAGTTACATCATGATGTACCAGTAGCAGAACATAAAGGGAAATGGAAGACAGTGGAATTGGTTACCAGAAATTACTAGTGGCCAGGAGTAACAAGAGAGATGGAACAGTATGTAGAGGAATGTGATTTATACTAGAGGATAAAGAACTGAATAGAAGAAGTAGCAGGAAAGTTGAAGTTGGAAGAAGTCCTGGAAAAGCCATAGACTCACATATTAGTAGATTTCATTACTAAGTTACCGATAGTAGTGGAAAAGGATGTGATCTTAGTAGTCTGTAATAGGCTATCAAAGATAACATATTTTATGGTAACTATGGAGGAAACAACAGCAGAAGGGTTAGCAAGACTCTTCAGAGATAACATGTGGAGGTTGCATGGACTACCAGAAAGTGTGGTATCAGACAAAGGACCACAATTTGCTGCAGAGTTGACTAAGGAGTTGAATAGAATGTTGGGCATTAAAACAAAACTGTCAACTGAATTTCATCCTCAGACAGATGGACAAACAGAGCACATGAACCAGGAGTTAGAATAGTACCTCCAGTTCTTTGTAGACCACAGGCAAAAGGACTGGCCAGAATGGTTAGCATTGGCTGAATTCGCAATAAATAATAAAGTCCACTCAACAACAAAGGTATCTCCATTTATGGCAAATTATAGTAGGGAGTTGAGAATGGGAGGAGATATTAGAAGGAAAGGAAAGGTGGAAAAGGCAACGGAATTTGTGGAAAAACTGAAAAGAGTGTAAGAGGAAGCAGGGACAGCATTGAAAAGAACATAAGAAGAAATAAAGAGGTATGCAGACAGAAATAAAAAGAAGACAGAGGAATGGAAGAAGGGAGACAGGGTAATGCTAAGTACAAAAGACTTAGTATTTAAAGAGAGACCAGTGTGCAAGTTGGTAGAGAGGTATGTGGGGCCATATGAAATAGAAGAAGTAGTATTGTTGAATGTGGTGAAGTTACGACTACCAAGCTCAATGAAGATTCATCTAGTAGTCAATGTAAGCCAGGTAGTGCGATATAGGGAGCTAGTACAATAGAAGGGGTTTACAGCAGAAAGTGATACATGAGAGAAGGAGGAAGATTTAAGGAATGCAAGAGAATTGGTAAATGATTTTGAAGAAAGATTGGGGGCAGAAGTGAGACAACAAGTAGAAGAAAGAAAAATAGAAAGGGAGGAATATAGGAGAATGGAATTTCCAGGAAAGTATATGGCAAAGTTATTGTATAGATGGGATGACAAGAAATTCAAGGAGGAATATCTGAGAAAGTTAGAAAGAAATTGGAAGAGATAGAAAGAAGACAGGCAGATTGACAAAAACAAGCATTTGAAGACAATAGAGAAAAAAATGGAGGAAGAAAATGAAAAGATAAGAAAAAGGGACTGAAGAACAGAACATTTCTCTGGAGAAGAAATCTTGAAAGGGAGGTAATGTTAAGATTACAGAAAGTAAACTTAGTTTCTTTTTATTTTCTTTCTTATTTTCATTTTCATTTTAATTTATTTTACATTTTTCTATTTTTAGAACACTGGAGTTAGGGTTAGAAGTGATAAGTTACACTATCACATCAGTCACATCTGATAGTATGGTCACAATATTGATCACAGGACTTAAGAGAAGGAAGTAGAAGATTCTAGAACAAAATGACATCATAACAACATGGACATCATATGTTGGCCTCATACTTTACACATGGCCATTTAGGATAGGATGCATAGTAGCTAGCATGGACCATCTATAGAAGTATAAAAGGTAGACTATTTTGTAAAAGAGCTCTTTATCGAGTTCTTTTGTGTTATCCAATACAAGGTTACCTCATAATCCAACTCTAAGGGTTTTGAGTCATAACATGACCTCAGAAGAGTAGTATCTCAAAGCAGTTGAGTTTGAGAGAGCAAGACAAGTAGTAAAAGATATTTTTGAAAGATAAACTATCAAGCTATCTGGATCAATACCTAAAATAGAAGAAAAGCCAATCCAGAAGACAAGAGAATATGACTTGTAGGTTAAGAACTCCAATTCTATACATATTGACATAATTGTTATGATCTAAAACCCTTAGAGTTGGATAGTCCTACAGATGGTCTGTGCTAATTACTGTGCACCCTATCCTAAATGATCATGTGTAGTCCATGAGGTCAATATGTGGTGTCCATGTTATATGACGTCATCTGTTCTAAATTCTCCCAAGTCCTGTGATCTGTCTTGTGGCTATGCCATCAAGTTGTGACTGATGTAACAGCATGACTGATTAACCCTAACCCTAGTTGTTCTAAAAATAGAGAATAGAAAAATAAAACAGAATAAAAATAAAAATAAAAAGTAAAATAGAGAAAAACTAAGTCCACCATTTGTGAACTTGACAATAATGAGAAAACATTTGTTTTAACTACAAAGAAAAAGAATATATTACAGCTTGATATTTCAAACTAAGAGAGCCTAAAAAGTACTTTAAAAGAAAGCTTGAGATGGAGAAATCAGCAAATGAAATGGCAGAAGAGGAGCAAAGAAAATTTTTGTAAAGAAATAAATAAAGAATTTTGAAATCAACAGGAAGTAAGCATCTACTTATCTGTTAAAATCATAGAATTAAAGCTATGAATCAATAAACTAGTTAATGATAGGAGCTTAATCTATTTGGATGCTAGACACTTTGGAAAAAGCAAAGGATACTCAGCAGAGTGGATAGTGAGAAGAATAGAGAAAAAAATAAGTCTGAAGTAGTAAAGATACTAAAAACCTAAGCTTATTCTTTTCAAGAAGATGACTACTCAATAATTCTAGCTCAAGAACTGAACTGACTAACAGACTCAGATGTTATTCTAGTTCTAAAGATAATTAAAAAAAATGGTAACTAGATATTAAAGTCCAGCTTACAACTCTTGACACTATGAAAGAGTTCACTGTAATAGCATTAGTTAACTCAGGATGTACAAATTTATATATAAACTGAACATTCATAGAAAAAGAGAAGATTAATATATAAAAATACAAAAATCACATTCTATACTATAATGCAGATAGTTTCTGAAATAAAGCTAGAACAATCACAGAGTTTATAGAAGTAAAACTCAATATAAGAGATCACTTGGAACAAATTTATCTAACAGTAGTAGAATTAGGAAAGACAAGCCTATTTCTGGAATATAACTGGTTTCAGAAGTATAATCTAAAGTTTATACTATCATTTGAAAGATGTCCTTTTTATAGTAGAAGAATATTTCAGGATAGAGGACCAAAAGAAAAAGAAAAAGAAACTGAAGAGCAAGAGAAACAAATACTACTAGTAAATATAAGAGAAGGAATAGTAAAAAGATAGAAGGATAACTAAGAAGTAAGCTTTGAAAAACAGATATCAAAAGAATATTGGAAATACCATGATACTATCTTTGACAAGAAAACATTTGATAAGCTTTCTCTACAAAGACTATAAAATCATGTAATTGAAATCATTCTAGGAGTTTTACTAAAAGACTGCAAGGTTTACTCATTAACAACTAAGAAACAACAAGAGCTTGATAAATTTCTTAAAGAGCATTTAAAATTAGGAAGAATCCAACACTCAAAATTTCTATATACAGTATCATTCTTTTTTGTAAAGAGAAAGAATAGTTCATTATAGCCAGTTCAAGATTACTAAAGACTAAATAAAGTCATGGTAAAGAAAAAATATTTCTTACCCTTGATTCAGGAACTAGTCAACAAAATTAAACAAGCTAATTACTTTACCAAGCTCAATATTCAATAAAATAAGGATAAGAGAAGAAGATAAGTGAAAAGTAGCTTTTAGAACTAATAAGGGACTATTCAAGCTACTAGTGATATATTTCAGACTATACAACTCTTTAGCAATCTTTTAGCTGATAATAGACTCTCTTTTATGAGAACTCACAAAGATTGTAGTTTATATAGACAATATTCTTATTTTTACTGAAACTCCAGAAAAGTATTACAATATTATTGATTAAGTACTTGTAATTTTAGAGAAAAATAAATTGATTTTACAATCAAAGAAATATTTTTATTTCACTAGATAAAAATTGACTATCTAGGTATTATAATCTCTAAAGATAATGTTGAAGTCAACTTAACCAAAATAAAAGAAATATCAGAATAGCCAAAATCCAAGAATAAACAAAAAGTCTGACAATTTTTAGGATTTTGCAACTTTTACAAATATTTTATCAAAAAATTTGCCTATACAGCCAAACAACTCACATGTTATGAACTAAAGCCCTTAGGATTGGACAATAGAACAACTCTTATATTGAGTAATACAAGAGAACTCGATAGAAATTCCTTTACAAACTAGTCTACCTTTTATACTACTACTGATGGTCCATGCTCACTACTGTGCAGCCTACTCTAAATGACCATGTGTAGAACATGAGGTCAACATGTGGTATCCATGTTATATAATGTTATTTGTTCTAGAACCTTCTACTCTGTTCTCCCAAGTCTCATGACCAATATTATGACCACACCATCAGATTGTGACTGATGTGACAGTGTAATCAATCACTTCTAACCCTGACCCTAGCTGTTCTAAAAATAGAAAAATAGGAAAATAAAACAAAATAAAAATAAAAATAAAATAGAGAAAACCTAAGTCTACCGTTTGTGAACTTGACATTACAGAGATAATTGGAAAGAAGGAAAAAAGAAATAGAGATGGAGAGTAGAGAAACAAGAGGCATTTATAAAGCTAAAGAAATTGTTGATAACAGTTTTAGTACTAACAGTTCTAGATAATGGTTACAAGTTTCAAATAGAGATTGATGCTTTAGAATATGCAATTGGAGAAGTCTTATCCCAAAAACAAAGTGATAACTTCTAGTAACCAAAGCCTTAAATGAAACCAAAAGAAACTATGAGATCTATGACTGGAAACTATTAACAATTATAACAAGACTCAATTAATGGTGACATTATCTGGTAGACTTCAAGTTCAAGCTATGATCAAACCACAAGAACCTTGAATATTTCAAAAAACCTCAAAAGCTAAACCAACAACAAGTCTAATAGTTCTCAAAGATTTAAGACTATGACTTTAACTTAATTCATAAACCAAGGTCTACCATGAGAAATATAAATACTTTATCCAGACAGTCTGACTTTAACTAGAGAAGACTAGACAATAAGAGACAAACAATCTTTAAAATAAGGCCTATTCAGTTATATAAATTGATAAAAGAGATAGGCAGTGAAAAGAGCTTGAATATATGAAAGAGTATATAGAAGAAGAAGTAAAGAGAATGGTAGAAAGTAAAAAAGAGAAGTAAAGAAAAGAAAAAAAAGTAATCTTTTGGAAGAAACAAACATATGTTCCAGACTTGATTACTCTTTGAGAGTCAATAATCCAAGACTACTATGACCATGAACTGGTAGATTATTTGGGCTATATAAAAACTGATGAACTTATCATAAGAAATTATTGGTAACCTCATATGCTTTCAGACATCAAAAAATACATACTTGGTTGTGAGCAGTATCAGATTACTAAATATGACTGACAAAGAAAACAAAACCTACTATATTCAAATAAAGTCTCTCACCAACTATGAGATATTATAAGCTTAGATTTTGTAGGACTCTTACTAATCTCAAAAAAGTATAACAGAATAATAGTAGTAATTGATAGATTCTCAAATATGGCACAATATATTCCCATAATAATAAACATAATATCAAAAGAAGTGGCCAAGAGTCTATGAGAATAAATATTCAAGAACACAAGTATTTCCTAAAAGATATAAGTGACTATGGCTCCTAATTTGTCTTAAACTTCATGAAGGAGCTTTGTAATCAGCTGGGAATTGAATGAAACCCCTCTTTAGCTTACTACTTCCAAACTGATAGACAGATTAAAAGAGCTAATCAAAAAATAGAACAATATCTTTGACTGTATATCAGTTACCAACAAAATAACTAGATAAAATAGTTACTAATAGCTAAATTTGCTTATAACAACAAATAATACTCAAATACTGAAAGATTACTATTTCTTGTAAATCTTGGAAGGCACTCAAACATCTATGAAGAAGATAAGGAATTAACACAAAAGGTTTAGGAAGTAGATAAGTTTATCCAAAAAATAAAGAAAGCAAAAAAAGAAGTATAAGAAGTACTGAAGAAAACAAATGAGATAATGAAGTAGAGAACAGATAAGTTTAGAAAAGAGGCCATTAGATATAAAAAAAGAACCTAGTATGAGTTCAAACATCAATTCCAATTATCTAGCTAAAAAGCTAGCTTTTGTTATGACCTTAGCTTAGAGCTTAGGTTACACTTAGGCAAAAACTTGAGAAGAAGTAAGGGATAGGATTCAAGTGGTAAAGCATAAGGATATAGGGGTGTATCTACACTATATATATGTATTAACCATGAGGAACTAGTCCATTGTACATAAGGCAAATAAGTTATAAAACATGAGAATGAAGCAAGAATATAACACCTACTATGAGGTGCTGACTGAGACTATTACAGTGCAGCCAATCATGTTGTCATTACCCTTGACCCTAGACCATGTTGCTTTCAGGAGGCATTGATCATAACAATACCCCCTTTTCAGCATTCATGTCCTCATAAATCATATTAACACCTCAAGTTCTTCTACCATGTAAGTTGCTACCATTTTCTTGTTAGGTTCAATTATTACTTGATCTTGATTGTTTTGGTGTTGTGTTTGTTGTCTACTAGTGCAATTGCTACTTCTTTCCAAAATTCTGGATCTTGCTCTCCTCTGGATCAAAGTGATTGGTAATGCAAGAGTAGTTTAAAGAGTCTTGTTTGTGTAAGGGAACAGATGAATTTCATGTACTTCATCAGATTGTCGACTTTGTTATTGATGATGTGGATTCAGATACCTTGTATATCCTCTACTCTTCCTTCATTTGATTTCTTCTTCTGTTCCATATCTTTGTACAGTTCTTGTATTTCCTAGATATTGTTATCCACATATTGATTTCCTTGTCCACTATATACATCCAATTCATTAGCTAACATCCTCTGGATTTGATACACCTGATCTTTCATATTGCTTTGGATAAGATACCATAGATCTTTAGATATCTCCAGAATATTCATAGCATTTATTGTTCTGTTATTGGTGCTTGCTTTTAGAATTGTTTCCTCTATTTCTGTAATTGTTGTATTGGTTTCTCCAGCTATTTTCATCATCTCTTATACTTGCTTTCGCACATCTATCATTGCTTCTAACCCCTTCAATGTCTTGTGGTATGGTCTCGTCCAATCGTCATGTTCTTTCTTGAATATTCTGGCTTCATCCATATTGTTGAGTTGTCTGAAAATGTAGGGATTTGGAGAGATCAGTGCAATTATGAAGTTGTTGCTGAGTTGAGAAGATATTTGTGTTATTGAGTGTTGTTATAAACTGTCAAAATGGGATTTTATCCTTCCTCTTTATAGATTTCAACTCAAAATCCTTGTCCAATAGTTTTCAATTGTCCCTTTTGCATAAGGCAACCCTGATTCTGCAATCCATTGATCATACTTATTTCCATAACCCTCCTAATATATCAGATACTATGTCTCTTTGCCTTATTTTCTGTACTTCTATACTTTTTCGACTTTATATTCCTCTTCTTCATTAATAATTGTAGATGGAGGTGTTGGTTCCATGTGTTGTTCTTTGAACTGCAGTTCTTTGTATCTTGTCAGCAGGTCTTTGTTGAACACATTGTGTATTATTCATCCTTCTGGAAGTTCCAGTTGAAATGCTTCTAGACCAATATTCTTTGAGATCCTGAAAGGTCTATATCTTTTTTGGTCCAACTTCTTTGAAGGTTTGTTCAAATAGATATTTTTGTTCTCTAACCACATGTTGTCTCCAATTTTCAATTCTTGAGAATTCTTTCATTTCTTGTCAAATTGCTTCTTCATACTCTTTTAAGCTACTTTCATTAACTTTGTGGCCTCTTCTCAACTTCTTTGTAATTCTATAAGGAATTCTTCTAATTTCAGAAATTCTATTTGTGCTACCAGGTTGCCTTTCCATGGGTGTCTTCCAAAGTTGAGTTTGAATGGAGTTCATCCTGTTGTCACATGTTTCTTGTCATTGTATTGGAATTCTGCAACTACTAGCCATTCTATCTAATTATCTTGTTGGTAGTTAACATAGTGTCATAGAAACATTCTCACTTCTTAATTAATTTTCTCCATTTGTTCATTTGTTTGAGGATGATATACCATTGACAATTGTCTTGTAGTTCCTAGTGCTTTTGTAAATTCTTCCATGAATTTTGACACAAATTGCAGTCTCCTGTTATTAAGGATCTTTCTTGAAATTCCATGAAGCTTCCATATTTCATCTCTGTAAATTTTCGCTATACCTTCTGAAGATATGTTTGTCATTGTTACTTTTAGCTTAATCATCTTTGTAAATCTGTCTACTATTACCACAATTATATTTATTCTGTTTGATTTTGGTAATGGTCCAATAACATCAATACTATCTCTTGTTATGGTCTCTGTAGTATATTGAGTAGGTGAAGTTCTCTAGATTTCTTCTGATGTTGAACTTTATTTTGTTGATATTTTATATACCTCTGTACATATTTCTTAATGTCTCCTTTGAGTTCTGGCCACCAATAGTTCCTTTTGACCAATTCTATCATCTTTTGTTGTCCCAGATGGTCTACATCTACAGAATCATGATTTTCCTATAGAATTTGTTCCTTGAGTTTTCTGTTGTTTGAGATATATATCTGTTCATCTATGTAAGTGATTCCATTTTGCTCCCAAACTAGACTATCTCTTTTCTTTAACTCTTGTTCTACTTTATGCTCTTTTGTGTTATTTCTTCATATTTCCTCTAATAGATCTGAGTTTTCTGTTATCTTGTTCCTTTTTAGCATTGTTATTTCTGCTGTTGTTCTTCTTGTCCACAATTCTTCTTTCAATATTCGAACATCTTTATTATCCTTCTTTGTATCCTTCTTTATATCCACCTGGTCTTTTCTTGACAAGATATCTGCCTTTGTGTTTGTCTTTTCAGGAATGTGTCATAATATGAAATCATAATCTTGCAATTTGAGATACTATCTAGCCTGTTGTCTATTTAACTTGTGAGGCTCTCTGAAGTACTTGAGGTTTTTGTAATCCATCCAGATTTCAAATAGTTCTATTATATCTAGTAGATATTGTCTCCATCTTGTTAAGACTTCCACAATTGCTAATAGCTCTTTGTTGTAGATTTTATAGTTCCTTTCTGCTGGTTGTATCATCCTGGATAGAAAGGCTATTGATTTCCATTTTTCTTCCTGTTCTTGAGATAACACCCCTCCAATGGCATGTCCTGAAGCATCTGTTTCTACTCTGAATTTTTCTTCTTTTTTTTTTGAAAGAGAGAGTACCAGTTGACTTGTAATCTTGTCTTTTAGCTCATTGAAAGCTCATTGATATTCTTCTTCCCATTTCCATTTCTTCTTTCCTTTTAGGTTGTTTAATAGCTTCACTGTATAACTGAAGTTCTGAATGAACCTCTGATAGAAATTTGCAAATCCTAAGAAGCTTTCCACTTCTTTGATTTTTGTTGGTGTTTTCCATTCTTTGACTGCCTTAACCTTGTCTTGTTCCATCTATACTTGTCCTTTGCTGACTATCACCCCTAATATCAGCATTTCCTCCATGTTGAAATCACATTTTGACTGTTTAAAACATAAATTGTGTTTTTCTACAATCTTCAAAAACCTAATTGTTCATTTCTCAAGTTCTTTTATAGTTTTAGCTGGTCATGTCCCAGAAACATGTTCATTCCATTTAAATCCATTACTGTAGCTTCCAGGTGCTCTTTGTGTCCATTGATTTTAATTTCCAGAAGTGTTATCTTGGTCACTTCTCCATTCTTTGTTCTATATGTATTGAAAACTTCAAATAAAAAGTTTATTGGCCTTGTTTATATTCTTTTGTCCTTCACTAGCTGTTCATTGATCCCTGTATATGTGTACTTGGAGTCTACCAGTGCCTTGAGCTTGAGATTTTTGC
>Ga0157358_1001053_pt1 | contig 11974 bp, 6 predicted proteins | sample AttcapACBM2_FD_111484 | JGI IMG/M metagenome (GOLD analysis project Ga0157358, IMG submission 111484) | Fungus gardens microbial communities from leaf cutter ant in Botucatu, State of São Paulo, Brazil - Atta capiguara ACBM2 | ecosystem: Host-associated > Fungi > Mycelium > Unclassified ...
CATGGTCATTTAGGGTAGGGTGCACAGTAGTTAGCACGGACCAGGGGAATTAGTATATAAGGTAGACTACTTTGTACTTGGAACTCTATCGAGTTCTCTTGTGTTACTCAATACAAGAGTTGTTTCTTGACTTAACACTTGGAGTCTTGAATCATAACATAAAGCATTTCAACCAATTGTCCTTCTCAATATACTTGGAAAGCTCATCAAGAAAATCATTAGTGAAAGGTTACAAGTTCAATCCATTTGCTCTAACTTTGCTCACTCCAATCAACTTGGAGGATTGAAACAGCTGTTACAACTTAAAGATCTTAGAGCTGGTCAATAAAAAGAATCTTGTATAGAGTTTACACAAGAGAACTCAATAGAGAACTTTGTACAGGATCATCTACCTTATATACCTCAGACTACTGGTCTGTGCACTACTACTTTAGCCTACCCTAAATGACCATATATCTACCTTAAGGCTACTATGTATATAACACATGGTATGATGTTATCCCTTCCAGAACCTTCTACCATTTTTCATTATGGCACATTATTATGTGACAGTGTGACAGTGACCTGTGACATCCCACTGATCCCTAACCCTAGTTCTAAAAATAGAATAGACTGAAAGAAACAAAAAATAAAATAGAGTCTAATCTTTGTATTTCTAATAATAGCAGTTTATTATAGATGCTGGTTTATACTTTACCCATCTTATTTGCACAGGATGGGTCAAAGGTCTCCATACAAGGACTTTGGGTTTTAATATTGCTCAGTTCTTTTCTTCACTTAACTACATCCTTTTTTTGATGATTTTGGACAAGGCTGGCTTCAATTCAAGAATTTCTTCTTTCTTTTCCAATTATTTAATTGATAGAAGAACCTAGTATATCTGGAACAATTTCATTTCTCCTTCTTTCAGAGCAGATGTGGGTATAAGACAAGATTCCACTCTCTCTCCCATTCTTTTTACCTTTGACATTGTTCTTATATTTTATATATTTGAAGAAAAAACTAAAAATATTTTACATAATATTCTGGTCTCTACTCTTTCTTTTGTGGATGGTCTTTTCATTTCTTAAAAAAAATTTTTGAAAAATTGAATGTGAACCTTTTTTATAGTTATAATATCATTTTCTCTCTTTTTGAATAATTCAGTCTCACCATTGAATATGCAAAATCAGAGGTCTTTCATTTTTCTAGGGTGATTAAAAATTTTAATCCTCCTCTCTTGGATCTTGGATTGTTAGAAGGCCCTCTATTATAACCTAAAGAAAACTGGAAATATCTTAGATCCATATTCAATAAGAAATTCTCTTTTCATCAACATATTTGCTTTTATTCTAACAAGGCTCTATTGACCATCAAAGGCATGAAAATGCTAGGAAACTCTACTATGGGTCTATCACTCTCTTACAAATAACTACTGTACTGTACATGCATTATACCAATTGCTCTCTATGGTTTTTCACTCTAGTACTTCAAAGTTGTCCTACTTTATCACCCTCTCAAAAAGCTTAGAAAAATACAACAAAGAGCAGCACTATAGATTATGGGTGCCTTTTATACATCACCTTCATGAAAAGTTAAGGTAATTGTCAGCCTCATTCTAATACACCTTCATCTTGAAAAAATCAGTAGAAGACAACAACTGAGGATAATGTCTTTACCAAAACAGCATGCTCTCAACTTGCTTTTGAATAAACATCTTTCAAAGAATGTAAATCCTCATCAACTATTGCTGGGAACTCTAACTTTCAGACAATGTCAGAAACTCAAGAACCATGTTGTTAATTCCAATGATTGTCTGAATAGCTTATTTTCTTCTTTTAACAGCCTGCATAAAGAAATCTCTTCTAGTTTTCATTTAGTAGACAATTTTTCTGATTGTTTTTCATTCCATACAGTAAATTGCAGAGATAAAGATGTTGTAAAAGCCTATCTTCAAAATCTCAATAGAACTATTGAAGACTTCTGTATAGATCCTGAAACCATCATTATTATTTTTGATGCTAGTATCAAAAACAATGTCATCACTTCTATATCACATGTTTGTTCTCATCAAAACATTTTGGCCAAAACAATTCATTATGCAATCAATATCACTTCTACTGAAGTTGAACTATTCACTATTAGATGTGGAATTAATCAAGCCATTCATATTCAAAATGTCCATCATATCTTTGTCATCACAGATGCTATCCATTCAGCAAGATAGATCTTTGATTTGTTCTCTCATCTCTATCAACTACAATCTATTACAATATTCTAAGATTTTAGAGAATTTTTCAATAAAAGGTCTAACAACTTGATTGTCTTTTAGAATTGCCTGAGCAGTGCTAAATGGATTTATCATTTGAATGTTAAGGACTTTAGCAAGAAAGAAAAGTATAACTTTATTATTTGTAACTGTCAAATGATGTTTCAAACATCAGAATTTAAGAGAAATAAACTTGATCTTCTCAATGAGGAATACTCATCTATCAAGCCCATATACACTAAAAGAGGTGCTTGGCTCAAATTATTTGATTATTCTAGCTTATTGTATACAAGAACTATAAAAATAATTACTAACTATACTCTGATAGGTAAATATTGCTTGAGGTTCTTCCCCAAAGAATCTTTTGATTGTCCATGCAGTTTATATCCAATTGAGTCAAGATAATACATTCTTCACAAATATAGGAGATATAATAATTATTAGAATTCCAACAGAAAGTCTTTAGTATATTTTATTGCCTTTTTGGAGTTCAATCTAGGTACTTTTTCTTTTCATAAAGGTATCACTTAATAGTGACTTCATCTCTTACTTTATCTAGTGTAAAGTAGTGTCACTTATTTCTTATTTTACTTTTTGTTCTTTTTTCTCTTCTTTTTTCTCTTCTTTTTCCTTTTCTCTTTTCTTTTTCCTTTTTGTCTCATATAAGTAGTTACATTGTAGCTACTATAGTCTACTACCACATCCTGTGTAATAAATTGCTGATTTAAAAAAAAAAGTTCACCTTGAACAACAAAGTTATTACTATTCAAGGTTAACTATGAAAAAAAGTTAAGAATGGGCTTCAAGATAAGGAAAAAGAAATAAAAAGATATGTAGATAAGAATAAGAAGAAGACAATGTAGTATAAAGTAGGAGATAAAGTATCATGGAGTACAAAGGATTTGGTGTAATAGATGAGAAATAAAAAGATAAAGAAAGAAGTTAATAGAGAAATTTGTAAGACCATATAAAATAAAGAAAATCAGAAAATCCAGTAGAATTAGAGTTACTAATATTAATGAAGATTCATACAGTGGTAAATATGAGTAGAATAGCATTGTATTAAGAGCAAATAAAGAAACAGAAGATTCCACCTCCTTTAGTAAAGATAAATAGAGAAAAGAAGTATAAAGTGGAAAAAATGTTGAATAGAAGAAAGATGAGAGAGAAACCAAAGAATATACAGTTTTTATGCTAGAAAATGAGGATTCTGAAACAAGATAATGTCATACAGCATGTTTTACATACATTGACTTCAAGGATAACAGATGGCCTTTTAGAGTAGGCTAATAGAAGTATAGCATGGACCAGTAGTCTAGTGTATATAAGATAGACAGTTTTATACTTGAAACTCCATTGAGTTCTCTTATGTAATCTCTATACAAGGTTCTTTTTCTTGATCTACTTTAAGGTTTTGAGATTATAACAACCTTATATAATAGTAGAGGCTTTATTATGTTTTTCTTGTTTTTTCCTCATTGATTCTTCAAGGACATTTAACCTATTTCTCATGGCTATTAGGTATATATAGTTGTAGATACAGTCCTATATTTTTATACTTTACTAATTGATTATCTCCTCTACTCTTACTCAAGTCTTTGCCTAAGTTACAATCTGAGCCAAGCTTAAAATTGTAACATTTGGTAAAGTATCATCAAGCTTATCTTGTAAAAGAAAAGTGCATAGTAGTTAGGCTGTTGAAGAATTATTGAAATTACTTTGTAGTAGAATCACAGATGAGCAGTTAAACCATCAGAAGAACAGCAATAACATTGTAGCAAGAGAGACCACAAATTGTACAGACAAGGTCAGATACCAATTATTGTAGTAGATACCATGAACAGACAAAATGAACAGACATAGTTAAGAAATAACAAACATTGAGGTATTAGAAGAAATATTAAAATTATTGAGGATCACTGAAGAATACACCTCAGATGGAAACAGAACAACAAAACTAGCATCATTAAGAAAAATATCAACAGCATCTATACCAACAGTATACAACAAAACAGTATAAGCAGTTATGCTAAAGAGCATGATTCTAGATCTAAGATAGCTTGATAGTAACCAAACAAAATTTAAAGATTGGTAGAGAGAAATCCAATTGTTCCTCAAGAGTAATAAAGTCATAGCAATAGATGGCAATATCACAGCAGTTTTAGTCTGACCTAGAGGAGGTACAGCAAAAATCTATGCACAAAAGAAGATTGACTAGATAAAAGAAAGAGACAATGTCTAAGATTGAGATGATTTTGTCAAAGAAATCAAGACAGCATTCAGTGACAAAAGCAAGATAGCAGATGCTGAATGAAAGATCAAAACATTCAAGCAGAAAAAGAAACACATTATAGATTTCATAATAAAATTTGAAGCATTGGCTATGAAAGCTGAAACCAACAACATGCATACAATATTTTTGCTGAAGAAGAATATTAGGAGTGACATAATCAAAATGATATTAGGATATTTGCCTATATCAGCACCAGAGATACTCAGAGATTGGAAAGTGGTGATCATATTAGTTGGACAAGGATAAAAAACTATAAAACAAGATTAGGAATTACTTATAAAGAAAAAAAAGCACCCATAGACATTGGAAAGTCTAAAGACAACTACAACAAAGATAGGAAACCAAGATGTTTCAATTACAACATCTACAGACATATGGAAAAGGATTGCTGGAAGCCAAAGAAAGAGAAGAAAACCAGAAAATACTGGGAGTGTGATAAAATAGGACATCTTGCAAAGATTGCAGGTCAGAACAGAAGATAAAGAATAGAAGTATACAAGAGAATTCAGACAATAAAAACAGCAACAAAGAAAAGGGTTTTATTGGAAGTTCAGAGTAAACATGATACAATGAACCTCTGTAAATAATAAATCTCTTAATTAATATGTTATTCCACAATGAAGAGATAACAAAGAGAGGGAACTCAATGTATGCACAAATATAAAGACATCAAACAGAAAGAAATTATGGCTCAAAACACTAGTTGATTCAAGATATACCTATACCAAAATTAATAAACAACTAGTGAAGTAGGAAAGGATTAAAATAGAACCCATAAACAGATTATTCAAGGTTTTCAATGCAGATAGAACTAAGAATGAAGAAGTAACAAGATTTACACCACTAGAATTAGAAATCAACAAACACATAGAAAAAATCAATGCAACAGTTATAGATTTAAATGGTATGGACATATTCTTAAGATACAACTGGTTAATCAAGTATAATCCAGAAGTAAATTGGGATTAAAGAACAATATAGTTTACAAGATGTTTGAAAGAATACAGAACATGGCACCAGGATATTTCATTCACATTAATGTTAGAGTTGAAAACAGTGGACTCTAACTATTTTTCTTTTTCTTGTTTTTTTTATTTCTATTTTCTTTTCTTTCATTTTCTATTTTGAGAACTTAGGGTTAGGGTTAGTGTGATATTAAACTGTTACATGTCATGTGACTCTGTCATAGTCACATTGGAAAGATGTAGAAGGTTCTAGAAGAACAATGTCATACAAATATATAACACATGTTGATCTTAAGATGAACACATGGCTATTTAGGATAGGCCAGAAGTAGAGTAGCATAGACCATGGAGTTTCAGTATATAAGGTAGACAATCCTGTATAAAGTTCTTTATTGAGTTCTCTTGTATAAACCCTATACAAGGTTCCTTTTCTTAACCTACTCTAAGGTTTTGAGATCATAACAATCAAGAACCGGAAGATTACAATCAATAAAAGATAACATCAGGAAATTAGCAAGAAATCTAATTTAATGAACTCAGAAGATTTACTAGAATATATTTGACTATTTACATATCTATTCAATAAGAAGAAATTTGAAAAATTACTAGAGAAAAGAAAATAAGATCATAAAATTAATTTACTAGAAAATGTACCAAAAGAATTAAATACCAAAGCTTACACAATGATAGTCAAAAAAAACGAAGCACTAAATTAATGTTTATAAGAACAACTCAAGATAGGATTTATAGTAGAATCAAGTTTGAGATATACAGCACTATGCTTTTATATTCCAAAGAAGGATGTCAGAATTGTAAATGATAGACTTAATTATATTCTATTTCTCTTTTATTTTATTTTATTTTTAAGTTTCTTCCTTTTTAAGACTTAAACAAAAATGTAATATAATATTATATGTAATCAAGGTATGACACATATTATAGTCATAGTTATACAATCAAGTAACACAAAGAAAGTTATAAAAGGTCTTGGAATAGATGATATCATATAGTATGATAACAATATGTTGGCCTTATGGTAAGTATATATACTTTAGGATAGGTTAGTTGTATTGTACACATAGACTATGATCTATAGTATATAAGGTAGAATAATTTGTACTTGAAACTCTATTGAGTTCTTTTATCTTTACTCAAAGATCTAAGTTATAATAAAGGACAGATCTCTATAATTAGTATAGAACTATATAAAATTAAACTAGCATATGATAAAGAACAAAAAACTATTACCATTGATTGGAGAAGTAATCAAAAAACTTAAAGATGCAAAATACTTCAATAAATTAGATCTTATCTAGAAATACAACAATATATGAATCAAAGAAGACAGTGAATAAAAAGCAGCATTTTCAACAAATAAAGGACTATTTGAACCAAAAGTGATGTACTTTGGACTATGCAACTTGCTAGGAATATTCCAACAAATAATAAACAGTATTTCCTGAAAGCTTTTATATAAAGAAGTATTGGCAAATTATATAGACAACTTTGTTATATCTGCCAAAACTAAGAAGGAACTTGAAGAAAGAATAGTACAATTTCTAAAGATAGTAGAAAAACACAATCTCTGTTTTAAATAATTAGAATATGATTTCAATGTTACAGAAATATCTATCTTAGGAGTAGTAGTTGGATAAGGAGAAGTATAGATAGGAAACAATAAAGTTAAGGCTATCAAGGAATGGAAAACATCTACTAAGATAAAGAAAGTAAAAAGCTTCTTAAGGTTTGCAAATTTCTATAGATACTTTATCAAGAACTTCAGTCATATGGCAAAATCTCTTAATGAACTCAAGAAAAAGAAAGAATGGAAGTGAAAAGAAAAACATTAGAAGACATTCAAAGAATGGAAAGAAAAAATCACAAGTCAACTAATACTTACTCCATCCAAAAGGGAAGGAAAATTCAGAGTGGAGATAGATGTATCAGAACATGCTATTGGAGGAGTTCTATCTTAGGAACAAGAAGAAAAATAGAAACCAATTGTGTTTTTATCAAGAACAATACAGATAGCTAAAAGAAATTATGAGATATATAACAAAGAAATACTAGCTATAGTGAAAGCTCTAACAAAATAGAAACAATACCTATTGGATACCACAGAAAATTTCAAAGTCTGAACAGATCATGAAAATCTCAAGTACTTCAGAGAACCACACAAACTCAATAAACAAGAAGCAAGATAGTATCTTAAGCTGTAGGACTACAATTTCATTTTACAATACTGTCACAAACTTCATTTAGCTTGTATCTCCATAACTAGTAAACTGATTTATACAAACTAAATTGTACTGGAAAGCCCCAAATAAGGGCTATTCATACATATGCAGGATATACAAAAGTAACAATGAACAACTGAGATATCAGGCTATCAGTAACTATAAAAGCTTTGTTAGCTAATATCTCATAAATGGCTGAATGAATCCACATGATTGAACTTGCATTGGAAAATACCTATCAAAATATTTCTAATAATATATCATATATTATATGAAGATTAGTATTCATAGAGATACAAGCATATCAATGTAGTAATATAATTAGTTACCTTCTAAAATTAGCCTGATATCTGCCATGACAGATGACAGCCTCCATCAGATATAAGAAAACAGCTTATATACAGACTACTACTTTTATATATATATACATCTGTGTTTTTAAATCTTAGACTTAACAATATTAATTATTATCAATCATTATTCCTCATTATCATTGATATCTATATTGATATTCATCACTATTGTCATTATTCTTAAACTTCTGAATCACTTCTAAACTTCTAAAAGTGTACCCAAGATTTAGATATCACAAACAAGTGAGTAGTTTATTTTGTGATACATTCAACTCTGAGACCAATTCTAGTTTTGATGGCTGTTAGTACAACCCAAATCCCATTCATGGAAGACAACCTGTATCAAGAAGAAAGGGAAGCTATTAAGTAGCAGAGCACACATGGTTGTTATATTGAAACTTTGTTAATAGTAATAAGTTATACCAGTTACTTTGCTATTTATTAACAAAAAGATAAAGATATTAGTCTAACTCCTTGTTGTAGCAACCACTCGCCAGAATGGCACTTGTGATATGCTGACTTCAGCAAAGCTCTCAGTAAGCTATCTAGTAGTAGGGATTACAAGAGAACTCGATAAGGAGCCCTCACTATATTATCCACTATATATATACATAGCTTCTGGTCCGTGCTACAACAATATCTATCTGGCCCTTAAGTCCATGCTGCTATCTCATGTCCATTACTCATCTACCATGCTTCTACCTTAAGGCCACCATGCTTCCTACATGTGCTCTGACATCATACTCTTAATCTCCACTGTACATATGCACACCATGTGTATACCATGAGGAATCCTTGTCCCTTGACATCATCCCTAACCCTAACTCTAATCTAGACTCCTCTCGATCCTTCTAGACTGTTAGTCCTTCCAGATCGTTCTAAACTCTATCACATGACTTCCAGATTACGTGCTCTCCATCCGTTGTAGACTAATAATTACTACTGTCCTATATCTGTCCTAACCCTAACCCTACCAAAGTCTGTCCACACTCTCATCTTATAACACTCCTGGTTTATATATTCCATCTATCTATCTGACTATAGAGAAGTTACCACCTTGATTTCAAGTAGTCTGTAAAATTTCCAGATGAAAAAGGCCACAAACTGTAGACTTCCATCCAAGACTATACAGTGAGAAAGACTGCAGTTTCCAGATATTGTGCAAGAGAAGTCATGCTAACTGTTATGGTATACTCAAACTCTAATATTTTTATTTTTATTTTCTTTAATTTGATTTTCAATTTTATTTTGTTTTGTTTTTGTTTTTCTTAGACAATGAAGAGGTATGTGACCATGGTCACATGAGGTGTCACATGATATAAAGTCATATGTCTGGAATGTGGTAGAAAAGTCTAGAACAATAAATATTAGGGAATGTGTTTACCTTGTGGAAACAGTGTAGTAGACTCATGGGTAACACATGTATATTAGGATAGGCATATTTATCATTAGCATGGATCATGTATCTATTATATAAATAGTATAACAATGCATCAGGGACTTCTTGTCAAGTTCTCTTGTGATTCCTACAAGATACTTTACTTATAAGTCTACCTTAGTGGTTCTATTGGTCTTTTGACTAGTGGTCACCACAACACTATTCCTTTTGCTGTGATAGTAATATGAATCAGAATAAAATAAGCTTCTTTTGACACAAAGTCTACCACTGTCATCATCACATCATATTTGGAAGACTCAGAAAGCTCCATCACAAAATCAATACTTATAACATTCTACTAGAAGTCTAAAACTAGCAGCAGATAGAGCTTATCAATTGGATGATATTACATAAGCTTGGTCCAAGGGCAAAGATTACAAGTACTAATATATTGGCCAATATACCATGACATCTAAGGCCACCAATAATTCTGTGAAGCTAGTTCTAATATCTTCCATCATCTGCCACTTTGATATCATGATGCAAAAAAACAATATAATACCTAAGATTGAAGGTCTGTAAAATATATATCTTATCTTGGAAGAGAAGCAGATTATTTGTTTCAGACCACTTAGATAAGTACAGAGACTTCACAGATGAGTACTGGAGCTCTCTAGCTACCTCATCTACTATTTTCTTCTGTCTCCCATCCTGGTTTTCATGACAAATATCTCTAAGAATACTGTGTTTCTCACCTTCCAAAGCAAAACTGTCTATAGTACAAACTATAAAAATTCTGGATAGAGGAGTACTATGTTCTGGTTGTTCAGAGCTCTAATACTATGATCTGATTGCCTAGACAATGTATCCAACTTCCCCATGAACCTTCTGAGCCTATAATAGAGTAAAAAGTCAAACCTCACTAGATAAAGAGACTACTGGGTATAATAATAGTTGAGCTTCTTTACTGCTATAAAGTATTTGAGATTTTTGTGGTCAGTCCATATTTCAACTGGACTTGCTGCTTCTTCCAAGAAGTGTCTCCATTTCTCTAATGCACAGATAATCACTAACATATCCTTATTGTGTATTTTATAGTTCTGTTCAACTAAGGACAAGAACTTGCTGAAAAATAAAACCAGATGTTACTTGCTATCTGCTTTCAACTGTTTAGCATAGGTACAGAAGTAACTATCTTCTTCAGAGTATTAAAGAACTCTTATTGCTTGTTCTCCTAGGTCCAAGTGCTAAATAATCTAGTAATATCAAAAAAAGACAGGCTATAACAGAAAAATCTCAGATAAAGCAACAGTAGAAGTCAACAAAACCAAGGAAGGCCTAGACATTACTCTAGGACTTTGGAACAGGCCACTCACAGACACTGGAAATCTTGACTGGATTCATCTCAATTTTGTTTTCAGAGATGACCAACTTAAGATATTCTATTCTCTTCTGCTCAAACTCATATTTCTCTGGATAGAGGAAGAGTTTGTACTCAGCCAAGATTTTCAAAACTCATTACACTGCTCTTATATGCTTTTCCATAGTCTGGATAAAGATTAGAATATTGTTCAAATATACTACAACAATTCTCTCCATAATCAAATCTTAGAAGATATCATTCATTATTGTTGAGAAAGTTGCTGGACTGTTGGTCATGCTAAAGAATATCACAAGAGGCTCAAAAAGACCTCTATTAGTACAGAAAGCAGCCTTCTATTTATCTCTTGGTTTGATATAAACATTATTAAACCCCAAACAGACATCTAGCTTTGTAAAGTATTTGGCTCCTCAGAGCTGAGAAATGAGTTCTGAAATGAGTGAAAGTAGATATTGGTTCTGTTTCTTTACAAAAATAGATTTAAAACCTTGAATATAGCTAGAGAGTGAAAGTAGCTTCTTATCTATTGTAGTACTCTTTCAGAAGGCCTCAGAAAGTCTCTGAGAAGTGGTGGCTACAGCTTGGATGTTAGCAGAGGACTTCTCCAAAAGAATACATGTCAGGAATATCTTGTCTCCTAGTTCTCTACCAAGCCTTTCACACTCAATTGTCATATCTGGCTCCTCATTTTTTTTTGAGATTTGAGAGGATGATCTGCTTCAACATACAGCAATGGTTTGCTCTTCCATCTTTCTTGTCTTCTGAAGATCTTTGTAACCATTACATCTTGGAGAACAACATGGTATTTCTACCTTTCCTTTCTCACAGTTAACTTCTGGATTGTAATCTTTGAGCCAGGAGAACCCTAGTATCAAGTCTTGCTTGTCTAGACTAGAAACTGCAAGCAACATCTGCTCTGAGTGTATTTTATACCACAATACCATGTTAACTGCTTCCAAAATTTGACTAGCTTCATTAGCAGTCCAATAGACATTGAATACAGTAATAGGCCAAGAGATCTTCCAAGTATTGGTCTGATGCATCCAGACAAATTTCTTGTTAATAAACCTTCTAGTTGTACCAAAGTCTAGAAAAGCTCAGATAAAGTATCATTAATAG
>Ga0157358_1001055_pt1 | contig 11960 bp, 16 predicted proteins | sample AttcapACBM2_FD_111484 | JGI IMG/M metagenome (GOLD analysis project Ga0157358, IMG submission 111484) | Fungus gardens microbial communities from leaf cutter ant in Botucatu, State of São Paulo, Brazil - Atta capiguara ACBM2 | ecosystem: Host-associated > Fungi > Mycelium > Unclassified ...
ATGAGAACACAATTGAATTCTGGGAATGCCCAAGTAAATGCAAGTGGAACCTTCACAAATATGTTAACATTGAATCCAAATTGTTCAATCTCACACCACTTTTCCCAAACAAAAATTCTTGGGATTTTAGCAAGAGATCCAAATGTGACAACATCATCAGTAATTGGAAAATGACTTTCCAAGCATCTGATCTGAAGGGAAATAACTTCCTAGACTTAGTCAACAATAACAACAAAATTTTAGAACCTATGTATAGCAAAGGTGGAATATGGCTTTGATACATTAGCTATTCAAATATACTATGTGCAAGAGCTACAAGAGCAATCACCAATCATGCTCCTATTAGTGAATATCATCTATGTTTCTTCCTTAGGGAGGAATTTAGTTGTCTGTGTGGCCTCTATCTTATAGAAACAAGATGTCACATTCTTCATGAATATAGAAAATTTAATGAATATTGGAATCCAAGGAGAGATTTGAAAGCACATTTTGTCTTGTTTTTGGAACTCAATCTGAATGTGTTTGCTTTTTTATCTTGTATTACTTAGTTAGCTAGGTGTAAGATCACTTTGCTAGAGACTTTTTCTTCACAGCTTTTTCTTACTATTCCTTCTTTTCCTTCTTCTCTTTCCTTTTCTTCTTTCTTTGCATGTAGTTTCAGTTGTTATGTATATAGTTACAAAGTAGCTACTATGGTCTGCTTGTGTGTCTATGTAATAAATTGTTGATTTTTAAAAATAAAATAAAAAAAAAGTTAGAGTGACATCATGATCACACTGTCACATATCAGTCACATCAGATAACATGATCACAGTAATAGTCACAAGTCACAAAATCATAGAGAAAGACATAGAAGATTCTAAAAGGATAATGTCATATAATATATATAATACATGTTGATCTTAAGGCAAACACATGGTTGTTTAGAGTAGGCTAGAGAAGTAGTAGCACAGACTATTGTAGTTTTGTATATAAGGTAGACAATCCTGTACAAAGTTCTCTATTGAGTTTTCTTGTGTTAACCCAATACAAGGTTCTTCTTATTGATCAGCCCTAAGATCTCTAAGTTGTAACATTAGAACTCGATACCACTTCTTGAGACTGTCTAACACAGGACCCTCTCTTACTCATTCTCTTATCATCCTCAACCAAAGAGTAACATTACCCTTTAGTCAAGAAGAATTACTGGACTCTAGACATAAGGGGTATACTAGTTAGGCAGGAGAAGCCTAGCTGTTTGTGTGTACCAAAGCCCACTGGTGCATTTCAGATATATTATCTTATGTGGACATGTTAGCTATCTTTCTAGTATCAGCCTTGTACTACAGATCCACTTGTGATTTGTCTATGCAGAGAAACAGCAGTTGTTCTTAAAATATTACTTAGAGTAGAACAGTCTTCTTAGACCAAAATCACAATACAAGTTTGTAGTCAGTAGAAAGAAGTAGTTAGTAAAATATATAGGCAGGACAAGAAGATGGTCTGCTATCACATACAGAGATATTGTTATCAGAATACAAGAGTGAGAGTGAGAGCAGCATAGCCTCCTCCACTTTACTAGTTTTTACATCTTGATCTTCAATACTACTACCACCATACAAAATGAGTCAACATGACTTACATGCCATCATTAGGCAACAATAGGAGCAGCTTGCAGCAATATAGGCTCAACTCCAAGCACTAGCAAAGAAAGGAGTAGGAAGAGGAGCAACAATGGTAGTAGCAAGAAGTACAGAAGTGGTAAGACCACAAATATTCAATGGGACCTCATCAAAGATCTCAGATTTCATTACAGTATGTAGGTTATACTTAAGAATAAAGATGAGGGGAACAACAGTGGAAGAACAGATCTAATAGATCCTCTTATATGTACAAGGAGGATTGGTGGATGTGTGGAAAGAGAACATGTTGGAAGATTTGGAGGCAGGATTATTGGAATATGAGACAGCAGGGGAATTTCTGGCAGATATCAAGAAAGAATTTGGAGGGGGAGATGAGGAATTAGTAAAGGTGGTAGAGTTAAAAATATTAGAGCAAGGAGGAAGAAATGGAGAAGTTTGTACAGGAGTTCAGGAGAACAGCAAGAGGTAGTGGATATGAAAAGAGACCACTGGTGGAAGAGTTCAAAAGAGGAATAAGTGCTATAATATGCCAGAGGTTCATAGAGTCAGAATAGCAGTCCAGCTCAATCAAGCAGTGGTACAATTGGGCTATTATCCTGGATTGGAATTGGAGGGAGAGCAGGAGAGAAGAGGAAAGATTGAGAGGCAGATGAAAACAGAGGCTACAGGCCCCAAGACAAAACCAACAAGAGGCACAGCAATTGCCATGGCCTCAAGTTTGGTCTAGGAGGCAAGAGATACCTCAATAGTGGGTGTTGGTAGAGCCTACTCCAATGGAGGGAGTAGAGAGAACAAATGTGGTGATGGCATGCCCTAGTCAAAGAGCAGGGTTTGCATAATGTAACTTATACACCATAGACATAGACAGAGGGAACAGGAATTGTAGGAATAGGAGAACAGGGAACAGAATTGGAAAGAAGAGAAGACTGGAATATGGACAGGACAATAGACAGAGATTAAGGATTGAAGAGGGAAATGGACAGAATGATTTAAATGGGGACAGAGATCTAATAGTCCCCAATTAGGTCTCAGAAGTAATAATAGGTTTTCAATACTTTCTAAAGTAGTGGATAATATATTCTACTACAACCTAGACAATAGGAACATGTTGAGAGAAGTTATGGTGAAGATTGGTTTAAAGAGAATTGATATGTAAGAAGGAGTAATGGTAGAGATATTGTTGGATAGTGGGGCTACAGGATTAGTGATGAGTTTAGAGTTCACAAGAAAGCAGGAATTTAAGTTAAAAAAGATTGAAAATCCAATATACATAAGAAATGTGGACAGAACATTCAACAAGGAGAGACCAATAAAAAACACTATAGAGGTTAATATTTATTATCAGAGGTACAGAAAGAGGATGAAAATAGATGTAATTGGAGGCCAAAAGTGGAATGTAATCTTGGAGATGCCATGGCTTACTCATCACAACTCTGAGATTGACTAGAGAATAAAAGAAGTAAAGATGATGAGGTGTCTGGATGAGTGTGGAAAGCAGTAGAGGCCAAAGCAAGGAAAATCAGAAACTACAAGATTTATGATAAGGAGATGTTAGTGTCACAAACTTCATTCAGCTTGTATCTCTACAACCAGTGGACTGATTTTCACAAACTAAGTTATGCTGTAAAGCCCCAAATAAAGACTATCTGCATATATGTTGGATGTACAAAAGCAACAACAAACAACCAAGATATCAGGTCATCAGTAACTGTAAAATCTTTATTTGCTGATATCTCATGAATGACTGAATGGATTCACATGATAGAACTTGCATTGGAAAGTGCTCATCAAATTGTTTCCAATGATATATGGTATATTATATAGAAATAAGTATTCATAGAAATAAAATCATATCAATGTAGTAATATAATTAGTTACCTTCTAAAATTAGCCTGACAGCTGCTATGACAGATAACAGCTCCTATTAGGTACAAGTTTTGATCATGTGATGGTAACAGCTTGCACATGGACCATCACTCTTTTGTATATATACTTTTATGTCTAAGAATTAGACTTCAGACTTGAACACATTAATTTATATCATTCTTTATTTTTTATTATCTGTATTGATCTTAATCATCATTGTCATCATTCTTGAACTTCTGAATCACTTCTAAACCTCTGAGAGTGCACCCAAGGTTCAGATATCACAAACAAGTGAGTAGTTCATTTTGTGATGGTTAGCAGTTATAAGAGGATTGGAAAACTGGAGGCATTTGCTGAAAGGTGCCAAGTACAAATTTGAGGTCTAGACAGACTACAAGAATCTGGAATATTTTATAAAGGTATAAAAGTTGAATTGCAGACAAGTCTGTTAGGTCTTATACTTGTCAAGATTTGATTTTATACTAAAGTATGTTTCTAGCACAAAGATGGAAAAGACAGATAGACTTAGTTAGCAACTAGACTAGAATATAGAAGTAGAAAATAACAATAATAATCAAGTATTTATTAAGGACTGTTGGTTGCATAATCTATATAAGGTAGTAATAGATAGACCATAAGTAGACATAGTAGAAAAAATAAAAAAAGCTAGAGATAAGAATAAAGAGGTAGTTAGAATAATAGAGGAAATAAAGAAGGCAAAGATAAAAAGGTTGTGAGAGGAAGAGTGGCAAATAGAAGAAGACTTAGTATTGAAGGAGAAAAAAGTATATATACTAAAGGATAAGAGATTGAGAACAGAGATAATTAGGTTACATCATGATATACTGGTAGCTGGACATGGAGGGAAGTGGAAGATGATAGAGTTAGTAATGAGAAATTATTGGTAGCTGGGAGTAATGAGAGATGTAGAAAGATATGTGAAGAGTTGTAATATATGTCAAAGAATGAAAAATAGAATGGAGGTAACAACAGGAAAGTTGAAGTTGAATGAGGTCCCAGAAAAGTCATGGACACACCTGATAGTGGACTTTATCACTAAATTACTAGTAGTAGCTAAGAAGGATGCAGTTCTAGTAGTCTGTAATAGGTTGTCTAAGATGATACATTTCATGGCAACCACAGAAGGAACCTCAGCAGAAGGACTAGTGAGATTGTTTAGACATAATGTGTACAAGTTACATAGGTTGCCAAAAAGTATTATATCAGATAGAGGACTACAGTTTGTAACAGAGATGATGAAGGAGTTGAATAGGATGTTGGGAATTGAGATGAAGCTATTGATAGCATTCCACCCACAGATAGATAGTCAAATAGAAAGAATAAACTAGGAATTAGAACAATACCTAAGGTTCTTTGTAGATCATAGGCAAAAGGATTGGCCAGAGTAGCTAGCATTAACAGAGTTTGCAATTAACAACAAGATGCATTTGACAACTAAAGTATCTCCATTTATGGAAAACTATGGTAGGGAGTTAAGAATGGAAATAGATTTGAGAAGAAAAGAAAAGATGGAAAAAGTGACAGAGTTTGTAGAAAGGATGAGAAAGATATAAGAAGAAGCAAGGACAGCATTGACAAAAGCACAGAAAGAAATAAAGAAGCAAGCAGATAGGAGAAGGAAGGAAGTAGAAGTATAGAAGGTTGGGAATAGGATCATGTTGAGTATGAAGAATCTGGTGTTCAAAGAAAGACTGGCAAGAAAACTAGTGGACCAATATGTTGGTCCATATATTATTGATGAAATAATTTCTACCAATGCAATCAAGTTAAGATTGCTAACATTGATGAGAATCCATCTGGTAGTAAATGTCAGTCAGATAATATAATACAGAGACTAAGTAGGAGGACAAAAGAAAGAAGAAGTGAAACCAATAGAAATAGAAGAATTTGAGAAATGGAAAGTAGAGAGGATACTGAATAAATGAAAAGTAAGGGGACTTGTAAAGTATTTAGTGTGATAGAAGGGGTTTATAGTAGAACATAATAGCTAAAAGAAGGAAGAAGACTTACAAAATACAAAAGAATTGGTAGCAGAGTTTGAAAGAAGAATGAGTGCAGAAGTAAGAAGGCAGGAGAAACTAGATATGGCAGAAGAAAAGACTTTAGGAGGGGAGAATTACTAGAGAAGTATATGGCAAAGATGTTGTATAGATAGGATGATGGGAAATTTGAAAACAAATATCTAAAAATATTAGAGAGAAATTGGAGCAGATGGAAGGGGAAAGACAAGTTGATATAGAAGGATGAAGCAAGAAGTTTCTCTGGGAGTAAAAACCTTGAAGAGGAGGTAATATCAGACATATGAAGCTTAGATACTAATTTCTTTATTTAATTCCCTTTATTTAGATCTAGGGTTAGGATTAGAGTAACATCATGATCACACTGTCACACATTAGTCACATTAGATAACATGATCACAGTAATAGAGAAAGATATAGAAGGTTCTAAAACACATGTTGATCTTAAGGCAAATACATGGTCATTTAGGATAAGCTAGAGAAGTAGTAGTACAGACTATTGTAGTTTTGTATATAAGATAGACAATCCTGTATAGGGTTCTTTATTGAGTTCTCTTGTGTTAATCCAATATAAGGTTCTTCTTATTGATCAGTTCTAAGATTTCTAAGTTGTAACAGTATACTTCCTTAGTAACTCACTTCTTTTGAACACCTCTGTTTCTGGATTCAATGCCCTTTCCTTTCCCTTCTCTTTTCTTATCTATACTCTTCTTATCACTTCTTCTCTAATTTCCTTCTCAAAATCCTCTACTAAGTCCATCATATTTCCTAAGTTCTCCAATCCCTTCCAAGTGTCTTCCTCTACTGTATATCCTTTCTATCTGACTAAGTACTTCAGCTTCTCCCTCACATCTCTTCTATTCAATATTTTTTCAACTTTATACTTCTTTTCTCTATCTATTTCTACTAGAGGAGGTGAGATATTCTTTTATCCCTCCACTTGCTCCTGATACATCACTATCTTACTCACATTAACCACTGGATGAATTTTTATCAATGCTGGTAACTCCAACTTCACTGTATTTTCTGATATAATTTTCTTAATTTTATATGGTCTCACAAATTTCTCTGTCAACTTCTTTATCTCTATATTTCTTATTTGCCATGTTAAATCCTTCATACTCAACAACACTCTATCTCCTACCTTATACTCCACCACTTTTTTCCTATTTCTATTCACATATTGTTTTTTTTTCATTTTCTCCTGTGATTTTCTTAATGCTGCTTTTGCTTCCTCATGTATCTCTTTTATGTTATGATTTCAAGACCTTAGAGTGGATCAAGAAAAGGAACCTTGTATAGGGTTTACACAAGAGAACTCAATAGAGAACTTGGTATAGGATTATCCACCTTATATACTAAAAGCCTATGGTCTGTGCCCTACTATTTTAGCCTACTCTAAATGACTATGTGTTTTTCTTAAGATCAATATGTGTTAAATATACTATATGACATCATTCTTCTAGAACATTTTATGCTCTTCCATTGTGACATGTGATCATGTGACTGTGACTGATATATAATGCTGACAGCATGACCATAATATCATACATAATCCTAACCCTAAGTTTTGAAATAGAAAATAGTAGAAAAAGAAAATAGAAGGAAATAAAAATAAGAGAGAAAATAAAAATAAGTAAAGTCTATTGCTTTCAGCTCTGACACTTTATCTCTTTCACAAACTCCTCTGCTTTTACATGCTTCCCTTTTTTTCTTACTTCAAAGTCCATGCTTAACTCTCATCCATAGTTGATTTTAAATAGTGATAATTTTGTAGCTATATGTACTTTATTGTTAAAGGTGAACTCTACAGTTGCCAACTATTTCAACTAATTGCTTTGCCTATGATTAATGTAAATTCTCAAGTACTGCTCCAATTCTTGATTTGTTTTCATTATTTGTCTATCTGTTTGTGAATGAAAAGCCATTGATAGCTTTGTTTCTATTCCCAACATCTCATTCAACTCCTTTATCAATCCTGCCACAGACTGAGGTCCTCTATCCAAAATTACATTCTCTGGTAACCCATGTAACTTCCACACATTGTTCCTAAATAACTTAGCTAATTCTTCTGCCATAATTTTTTCTATCATTGTAATAAAGTATGACATTTTTAAAAACCTATTGCATACTACTAGCCTTTTTGATACTGGTAACTTTGTAACAAAGTCCACTGATATATGCTGCTATGGTCTTTCTAGTACTGTGTTCAGTCTTAATTTTCCTACTGGCATCTCTGCTCTATTCTTTATTCTCTCACACTGATCACATTCCTCTATATATTACTTTACCTCCTTTGTTATTTCTGGCCACCAATAATTCCTAGTGACCAACTCCACTATTTTCCATTGCTCTTCATGTTCTGCTATCAGTGTATTATGATAAAGCTGAATAATCTCCAATCTCAACTCCTTATCTCTCAGAACATATACCTTTTCCTCTACTAAGTCATCTTCAATCTACTATTTATCATTTCTTAATACTTTAACCCCTGCTTTCTTCATTTCTTCTACTGCTTTTACTATCTTACTATTTTTTGCTTCTAACTTTTTAATTTTTTCTATAATTTCTTCTTCAGCTCTCTCAATCAATAACTGTCTCTTTTACATCACTCTAATCTCTAACCATTTCTTTTTTAACATTACCTGATTTTCATTATCTCTTTCCACTCTCTCTGCCTAATCTATTCTCTTACTCAAACTATCTGCTTGTCTTATACTCTTGCTAGCCACATGTTTTGAAGTGAAATCAAATCTTGACAAATACAAGGCACATCTAGCCTATCTTCAATTCAACTTCTAAACTTTCATGAAAGTATTTCAAGTTTTTGTGGTTGGTCCAAATTTCAAACTGACTCTTGGTGCTCTTTAAGAAATGTTTCCATGTCTCTAAACATCTTTTTATTATGAATTTCATAGTTCTTTTTGGTCTCATTCAACAATTTAGAAATATAAGCAACTAGCTTCCACTTTTCATTCTTGCATTTTATTGACAATACTTCTTCTATAGCAAAGTCTGATGTATCTGCCTCTACTCTCATCTCTTTGTCCAAGTCTAGTATTATCAAGACTGGTTCTGTTGTAAACCTCTCCTTTAGCTCTTCAAACACTTTTTGTTATTTCACTTCTCAATTTCACTTCACATCATCTCATAAAGGGATTTTGCTACTCTTGTGAAATCTTTGACAAACTGTCTATAATAGTTTACCAACCCCAAAAACTTTTATACATCCTTCATACTTCTCAGTATTGGCCACTTTACTACTTTTTGAACTTTCTTCTTTTCCATCTTCATTTTATTTAGCTCTATTAAAAACCCAATCTCTCTAATCTTTCATGCACATTTTTCTAGTTTTACAAATAAATCATTCTTTGCCATTCTTCTCAATACTTTTTCTACTATATCATTGTGTTCTTCTTCTATCTCTGTTCATTATTGCCTAAAAAGTTGCTAGTAAGTTTGTCAACCTACAGAACATTAATGTTAGCTCAAAGACTTCTTCTGGTATTGAGAATGCTGCCTTCCACTCATCTCCTTCTTTTATCCTCATATTGTTATACTTCCATCTCAAATCCATCTTTGTAAACATCTTCTTCCCAATATTATCTATCAAGTCTGAAATCAGTGGTAATAGATAATTATTCTTAATCATCCAACTGTTTAGATATCAATAGTCCTATATCATTCTCTTCTTCCCATCTTTCTTTGGTACAAAGAACACCAGTGGCATCTGTGGTGACTTCAATGGTCAAATATACCTTTTTCTCAACTGATCCTTCACAAATTCCTATGCTTCCTCCCTCATATATCTTTCCTAAGATCTATGGCATGATCCTATGTCTTTCTCATTGGCATCCTTTCTAGCTCCTTCTTCTTAAACATCTTCTATTATTCTTGCTATCTCCATTTCTTCTTCAACTATCAGTTTCTTGGACTCTTTCTTCTTTTCTCTTTGTTTCTTTTCTTTCTTTTCTTCTTTCTCTTTCTACTTTTGCTATTCTGACTTTGTTTGTCTTGTTCTCTATTTCTTTCCATACTTGTTTGAACATCTTATCATTTCTATCTTCCCAGTTCTCCAATTAATCTCTGGATTGTAGTGTGCTAGCTATAGCACTCCTAATATCATGCTCCACTTCTGACTTCCTATCACATCTATTAACATTTTCTCTTTATATCTCTTGAAAAACAACTCTACTTCCATTATATGTTCAATTGGTCCTTCATAGTTAAAGGTACCATTAACATTTCTCACATAAATCAGTCTTTTTAACCTTCTTGTCTTAAACTTATTCTTTCTTGTGAACTCTGAACTTATCACCAATCCTGTTGTACTACTGTCCAATAACACTTCTACTATAATTTCTTCATCATCTTCCTTTTACTTTAGTCCTATTTTCACCATCACTTCCCTTAACAATTTTTTCTTCTTTTTTCCACTCTTTTTCTTTTTCTCTACTCTTGTCTTTCATACTTCCACCAACTTTTCCTTTTTTGCTCTTTCTTCTCTTAAAAATGTCATGCTATCTTTTTTTATCTTCCTTCCACTTCCTTCTCCTATATTCATCACTCTATTTTCTAATACTTCAAATAAATTTGAGGATATTGGAGTTGATCTCTTTTCTCTCACATTTTTACAGTGATGGACAATATACTCAAAACCTTCACACACAAAACACTTCCTCTATCATTGCTCTTTTTCTATTTGCTTCTCTTCTTCTTTCTCATGCTTTCTGTTATCTCCACTCCTCCTTTGCTCTTCTTTTTTTCCTCATTCTCATCTCCTCTACTCATCTCCATTCATTTTCTATTCATTGTCTTTCTTCTTCCTCCTCTTTTTCTTTTTTTCTTCTCTGTTCTTTCTCTTTTTATCTTTCTTCATTTTCTCTCCTTCTTTGTTCTCTTTTTTGTTACCTCCTTCTTTTCTGATCCTCTACTACTTGTAACTTCCATATTTGTTTTTATAAATTCAACAATATTACATTATTCTCTATTATCTACTTTAACAATCTAGTTGCTTTCTCCTCTCTCACATCTCTAATCAGTCTCTTTATATTCACTTGGCTAATATCTACAATATTCAAATTAACATTACTCATTGTCATAGCATTTGACAATGGAAACTGATATCTTCAAAGACATTTCTTCCTAAGATTTCCTCTGTGAGTACTAGCTAGTATTCTTCTTATCCAACCTCACACTGTCTGCTGACTACTTATCTACTTCTTTATTGACTACTGCCCTAATAAACACTAGCTAATATCCCTAAGAAGAGAATCTCTAAGCTAGATATATCTTTACTGGATAATATTGCTGCTCTGTATAGACAGGTTACAAGAGAATCCACAGTACAAGCCTTTTATAAGAAATATCTATCTACCACATTCATAAAAGGTTTTACATCCAATGTATGCTAGTGGACTACAGTATAAAAAAGAAATCAAATTTAAAAAAATAGATAAAAGGAAAATAAAATCAAAATAAAATATAAGAGTTCAAGCATACTATGATACTGTTTTTTATGTGAGAAATTTTATATCTTCTGCAAAACAGCCAAAGAAAATTCCAACCAAACTTTAGACTAGATGGCAACTTGATATTTTTATTTTTGTCTATTTGGTGCAATAGCATATACCTATATACTATTGGACTTAGGATTGTTGAAGCTTAGTCTTAGATCAATCAGAGTTAATCTATTAGAGTATTTTAGAAAAAAAAACTATAAACTTCTTAACCAAAGAATAGATGCTATTTTCAAATCACAAAATGTCATCTTTGAGAAAGGAACCACTCACATTGCTACATAACTCAGACTGTCTGTATTTTCTGATGATAATAATCTGTTCAAATACAAGCAAAATAATATACCTATAGCTAATAAACCAGTTAGAAGTAGAAATTATGACAGTTTCAAGATTGCAATTTCTCTCCAACAGAGAATAACATCTAGACTGTTATCATACAAGATTTGCACAAGAAAATAATAGAGTCAGCTCCTTCAAATAATAAACCTAAACAAAAGAGTAGTAAGGCTATAAATAATGAGGAAGACAAATTAAACTTATTGCTTACTATAAGAAAAACCCACTAGAAGTACTAACTGTTTATGGAAGTCTCAAGAATACTTGTAATGTACATATACCTATTTAGCTGACACTAATTCTTGGGTTCCTAAGATATATCATGAAGCAATGATAAGATTAGATCTGTAGTAGACACTAATGAGTAAGGAGATAATGATGTTAAAAGAGCATAGAATCTTCAAGATTGTTCAGAGGCCAGTGTTATGAACTCAAGTCCTTAGAGTCAGACAATAGAACAACTCTTGTATTGAGTAACACAAGAGAACTCAATAGAGAACTCTTCTACAAACTAGTCTACCTTATATAGTCCTACAGATGGTCTGTGCTAACTACTGTGCACCCTACCCTAAACA
>Ga0157358_1001056_pt1 | contig 11958 bp, 6 predicted proteins | sample AttcapACBM2_FD_111484 | JGI IMG/M metagenome (GOLD analysis project Ga0157358, IMG submission 111484) | Fungus gardens microbial communities from leaf cutter ant in Botucatu, State of São Paulo, Brazil - Atta capiguara ACBM2 | ecosystem: Host-associated > Fungi > Mycelium > Unclassified ...
CCTTGTCGAGTTCTCTTGTAATCCCCACTCTTTACTTGATAGCCCATTGGAGAGCTTTGCTTGTTGTGAGATCATTTGTCCTTGAGTGACAAGTGGTTGCTACAACAAATCTCTGTTCTCTCTTTATATCTCTGATAATAAATATTCACTTCTACTATATGCTCAATAGATTCTTTCTTGTTAAAAGAACTATTCACATTCCTTATATATATAGGTCTTTCAATTTTCTTTAGCTTAAATTCTTATTTCCTAACAAATTCTGAACTTATAACCAAACTCATTGCACTACTATTCAACAATATCTCTACTGTCACTCCTTCCTATATATCCATTCTTTCTAGTCCAATCTTTACTGTTACTTCTCTTAATATGTTCCTATTATTTGTGTTGTAGCAGAATGTATTTTTGATTACTCTACTAAGCATTGCAAACCTATTGTAATTATTAGAGCCTAGTTGAGGACTAGTAGAACTCTTCTTCTCTTTTAAATTATCTCTTTCATTTCCATACTCAAGTTTTCTTCCTCATTCTATAATTTCTTGATTCCTATAGTTTCTTGCCAAATATCCAAAACCCCCACAACTATAACAATTCTTCTCTCTATTTACATCTCTACTCCATTTATTAGAGCAATCTTTGCTAGTGCCTGTTAGATCTCCTGCTTTCTTAGCCAAACTTGAGACTATGGCAACTGTTGTCTTTGTGCTCCACCAGTATTTGCTGGTATATTTATTCTTGGTGCTGAATTCCCAGTTTCCCTTCTTCCTCTCAATCTTTCCTTCTCTTTTCTACTCTTCCTCTAATGCCTATCTAAATTTGTTATCTTTTTGTACCATTGCTCAATACTTTTTGAGGGCCTCTCTGCTTCTATCAACTTTCTCTAAATGACTCTGTTCATTTCTCTTTTGAATTCTTCAATCAATAGTCTCCCTTTATATCTACTTCCTCTTGTTATCTTTCTAAACTTTTGCACAAATTTCTCTATTGTCTTGTTTCTCTGTTCTATCTTCTTTAACTCAGCTACTGTTATAATTGGTTACTTCATGGACAACATATGTTGGAATTTGTTTCACTTTTGACTCATTATTTTCTATGCCTTGTTATTTTCTCATGTATAATCAGTCAGTGTCTCATGTAGTAGTAGAGGCTTCTTTATGTTTTCTTTATTCATTACCTCAAGGATACTATATATATTCTTCATTGTCAATAAGTATATATAGCTGTAGATACTATCTTGTATTCTTACACTTTATTAATTGACTCATTCCCCACTCTTACTCAAGTCTTTGCCTAAGTTGCAACCTAAACCAAGCTTAAGGTTATAACAGCTATCTTCATTGTTTTGTCATTCCCTTCTCCAAACTCTTGTCTTAGGTTAGTGAAAAATTTTTCTACTATTGCAAATATCAAACTGCTATTTTCTAAGTTTTCTATTATATATCTGTTGATTCTCCTTATACATATAACAGCATCTACAGCACCTACTTTTTTTACTAATATATCTCTCATCTTCATTCTTATATACAATTGACATACCATCAAAAAACCTGATATCTTTCTTACAGTTTCATCAAATATTTGTAACTTATCCATTTCTATGTTTAACCCAATGTTAGGTCTAGAAACCACTACTTTTTCTTCTTCTCTTATTCTTCTTCTACTACTGCTGCTCTTACTAATAATACTTATATTTGTACTTGTATTGCTGCTGACTGCTTTTGCTACTACCTAATAATTTGTTTGTAATTAATTGAGCTATGTTAACTTATATTGTAGTAAAATAGAGATAAATTGATTGAAGTAGGTATATATAGTGGTAGTATAAGAAATGAAAATATATCAAAAGATAAGATGAAACTGATGCTAGTTTTTCTCTTGGATTTGTATTCAAAACTTAAATCTATCTCTGTAAGTACTAGTAAGCCCTTTTCAAGTCCCACCTTATATTATCTACTAACTATCTAATTACCAACTACTACTCTAAGGAATTATAAACAATTTTGATATAAGAAGGTAATTTTACTCTAGACAGTATCTGAAGGATCATTACTGTTCTTCTGCACAGATAGGTCACAAGAAGATTCTATAGTACAAAGTTTCTACTATGAAATTTCTACTTAAAACAATCATAAAATACGATACATCTACTAAGTACCAGTAGGCTTTGATGCAAAATAAACAACTAGGCTTCTTTTAGTATGTACCTTAAACTTAAGGTCTAGCTATTTTTCTTGACCAAATAATAGTATTGCTCTCAATCAAGAATAATAAGAGAATGAAAAGAGATGAATAGAAAAGGCCCTAGTATTACAATTAAAAACTCAGAGTTTAAGTCAATAAAAGAACCTTGTATAGGACTTATATAAGAGAACTCAATGAAGTTTCAGTTACAGAGTGTCTATCTTATATATACTTGGCTAATGGTCCATGCTATACTAACCTAAAGAGATATGTGTACTATATACTGTTGATATATGGTATAACATCATTGTTCTGGAACCTTCCACAATATTCTTTATAATACATGATTATGTGACCATGACTTGTAATAGTTATATGTAATATCATACTAATTCCTAATCCTAAGTCCAAAAATAAAAAATAAATAAATAAAATGAGTTTATCATTTTCAACTTTGACATCTAGGTTAGACAGTCTCAAGAATAGGTATTGAGTTCTAATATTACAACTTAAGACTAAAGAATAAGATTAGAAAAGACCTTGTATAAAATTTATACAAGAGAACTTAATGAAATTTATAAGTACAAATTATCTACCTTATATATACTAAACTAATAGTTAATGCTATACTAAATCTAACCTACTCTAAAAAGTATATTATCTATAAGATCAATATATAGTAAACATACTATATGATATTATTGTTCTGAAACCTTCTATATTCTTCTATATAGTATATAATTGTATTACTATAACATGTGATGTAGAAGTAATACTATGTTATATTATGTGACATCATACTAACTTCTAACCCTAAGTCCAAAATAAAAAAATAAATAAAAATAAAAATAAAAAAGAATAAAAATAAAAACAAAGTCTACTGTCTTTAACTCTGACACAAACATCTTGTTGTGATGACTTCTTCTTTCTACTAGTTAACCTTGAAATTATATACTTTTAGCCAGGTGAAGCTGAGTATAAGTTCTTACTTTTCCAAGTTAGAAACAGTAAGCAAAACCCTCTCAGAGTGTAACTAGTACTGCAGTACTATGTCTACTATCTCAAATATTCAGCCATCTTTATTAGAGATGCTATTAACATTATATACAGATATAGACTTTGAGAGCTTGCAAGTGTTTAAGTAGTATTTTTTTCTACAAAACTTTGCTTAATAAAGATCTTTGTAATACCAAAGTTGACTAAAGTATATAGTGACAGTCTCTATAATTTTCAAAAAGACAAAGAGATGTAAGAAAGTATTACAGGTATTAAGAGTGCTAATAGTAGGATATAAGAGAAATCTTTTTCCTATTTGGGATATTTAAAATAAGCTATAAAAATCATAAAGTGAAATAGACAGATATGTTAGAGAGTTTATTATTATCCTTAGTATATTCTTCTATATTGAATAGTATAGCAAAATTATTTAACAGTGGTTGGATCATATATTTTACTAGCTATCTGATGCAAAACTCTATTTCTTATTATTACTATCTTTGCTATTTATATCTGTAAGTTCCAAATATTTGCAATTTTCCATATCTTTTAATGCATTCAGGTCTTCTATAAGCTTTTTTTATTGCTTAATGGTTAGCTATCTAACATCCAACCTCATTAGACAATAATAAACAATATGTGTCAGAGAATATTGGCAATACTATAAGTCCAGATCCACTCTACAAAGGCTTAGTTACATCTTTAGGCTAGTTATTACTTATACTAGCTCCTAATAGACTAATAACTGCCTCTACCTTATCCTAATCCCCATTTTCTAGTCTGCTACAGTAGTACTATAGTTATTTAGTTAGTTATAGTTGTAGATATTGATCAGTCAAGTACATAGACCATATGCTTAAAACATCCTACTATAGTATATATGATAGTAGTGTAATAGTAAAATATCTTACCCAAATATCATTTGGAGTTCCTGAACACTTATGACTTCTCAATATAAGACTAATTCCCTTATAATATAGTTCAGATCTTCACAGTGATAATATATTTTGACAGGAATAAGATAAGGTTTGTAGGCTACATCTTTATTTATAGAAATACCTAAGAGGAGAACTATTATTATTTGTTGTAAAGAGATAGTAAGTAGCTATCTAGAGAGGAGAATAATTAATGATTTCTACAATGGTCTGAGGTAGGTTGAAGAGTAGGATTGGAGTAGTTTACTGGATAGACTAAAAGAGTTTGTTTGCCTACTAGGTCTGGTTTATATGTTAAGTAGCTTTGAACTAAGCTATAGAGTTTATGTTGTTGGGCTTACTTACTAGAAGGATTATAATTTGGTTCTAGATTATATTACAGTCTTAGAAACTCCTGTAGAACTTGACTACTAGGGTATGTAAATCAGTATAATTAGCTTCTGATATAAGAAATTAGAACTTATCTAAATAGTTCTTTACTGTACAGCTCTCTTAATAATATAACATTCTTCCAGCTTGTTAACAGCTTCAGTAGTAGCATTGATGGAAAAGAAGTGCTCTCAAAAGAGTTGTTCAAACTCAGACCAGATAATAATAGAAAAAATACTTATTGTCAAGATTGTAAGAAGTGAACTTAGCTTTTTATTATTTTCTTTTATTATTTTCATATTTATTTTCATATTTTCTATTTATAGAACTTAGGGTTAGAGTTGATCAGTCACAGATCATGAGATATAAGAAAAAGGGGTAAAAGGTTCTAGAAGAAGTAATGTTATACAGCATGTACATCACATGCTGACCTCATGCTTAACATATGATTATTTAGGGTAGGCTGCACAGTAGCTAGCATGGACTATCTAGTTAGGTATATAAGGTAGACTACTTTGTAAAGAGCTTTCTATCGAGTTTTCTTGTGTTACTCAATACAAGGTTTTTCTTTTAAATCAACTCTAAAGGCTTTTGAGTTATAACACTTATAGTAAACTTCTGACAAAAATTTTCTTTTAACTATTTGGAGATACCACCACTTCTGAAAAAATATAATGCCTAAAGAATCTTATCCTAGTCAGAAGCATACTATTCAACAGATAAATAGATATATAAAAAACAGAAGCTCAAAAAAGCTCTGCTTGCCTACTAATCACTACTAAAGTCTAGTGGGAATAGTATATGAGACTTAAAGTAATAAAGAGAGATTTCAAGATGTAAAGAAAGGGAGAACATCTACTATTGTAGAGGTGGAGTTTAATATAAAAGCTTGTAGGTTTCTAGGTTTGATGTGAGAATATTGTTAGTAGATACTTCTGAGACATGCTGACACTCAGCTACTTCCCTCAAATTGTGCTAGAGAGTGCCCTGGGCCTTGTTAGTGGAGATAAAGTTCATAGAATAATCAGTCAGGGTAGCTATTGTACAAGAAGTGAGAAATATCAAGATATAAAAATGGATAGTCCATAACTACTAGACTAGTCAATATTTTGAGGCACCAAAGAGAGGATTTTGTTCTGCTATTAGAGCAACTAGGCAAAGACCATAGAAATACTATAGAAATTATAACTCTAGAAAGTTCTAAGAGAATAGAATAGAGACTTCTAATGGTGGTAACTATTCTAAATACTCAAAGAATCCATTCCAATCCAGCAGAACAGTGCTGATATAAGAGAAGAATGATGGCAGCCAAATAGTCAGGAAGTTTAATGGAAATAACTAGAATACTATCAGAAGAAGAAAAGAGGGAGTTTACAGCAAGTATATGAGTGAAGATTAGAGATAGAGGTTAATAATGTGCTTATAGAGATCAGTGAAATTTGATGTAGTCAAGAATGGAGACTGTGGGGGCTGGTAGAGTTAAGGAGTGACTGGTAAGAGACAAAATTACTATGGAGTTTGGCAGTAATAGGAAGTTCTCTTATAATTAGTAAGAGAGAATACTACTTTTAGAACAATGGATTATGAGTATTTTTCCCTTTTACTAGTTAACCTCAGTATTGTAAGTCTTTAGTTACATGAATTCCAGAATAAGACCTTACTTGTCTAAGCTTGAGACTACTAGGAGAGTCTGCTCTGTATAAGTTTTATATTGGAGAATAATATCTCTAATATCTGGCCTGCCTTATTAGGAATGCTGTTTATATTATATATAATAACTTGCAACTTAGGCTCAAGTATAAAAGCAAAAGAGGAATCTTGTACTGGATTAATACAAGAGAGCTCAATAGAGTTCCTAGTATAAAGTATTTATAGATCAACATGTAGTAACTATATTATATAATATTGTTATTCTAGAATCTTTTATACTCTTCTCATGTATCACATGACTGTTACTGTGACATATGTGACCAAACCTGTGATATCATATTACTACCTCTTAACAAAGTCTTAATAAATTAGAAACAAAAAATAAAATAAAAGAAATTGAGAGAGAATAATAATAATAAACTAAGTCTATTGTTTTTGACTCTGAAAATAGACTAGTACAGGCCCAGACAGCTTGGGGGTGTTCAAGTAGTGTCTGTTTGTCAATAAAACTTCTATTTACAAAAACACTAGTAACTTTTAAGTTAACAAGTGTATATATCAAGAACTAGGAGATATAGTAGTTTTAAGAGATAAGAATATGTGAAGTTCTATAAGTATTAAGAAAGTTATTGTGAAACATGAGAAAAGTTTTTTTCTCACTTAATGTCACATCTTATATTCTGATCTTATTTGTCCTAAACTATAAATAATTATCTACTCTCATCTACACTCCCAAACCTCTTCTAGTATAGATCAAACCTGTCCATTTTACCTTGAATCTCCTTACTAGTCTAATGTCAGAATTACAAAAGCTGGACTTAGTTTTATTTCCATTCTCATTTTTATTTTATTTTCTATTTATTTTCTATTTTTAGATATATGGTTAGGGTTTAGTATGACATCATATATCAGTCATAGTCACACACTCATATGTTATATGAAATGTCATAGAAAGTTCTAGAAGAAATAATGTTATACAGCATGTTATATATATGGTTATTATTACAATCTTAGACTTGGCTCAGATTGCAACTTAGGCAAAGATTTGAGTAAGAGGTAGAATGAGGTTTAATTGGTAAAGTGTAAGGATATAATAGAGTATCTATGCTATATATACTATAGAGCTATGAGTGTTGTGGTAACCACTAGACACAAAGTTCAATAGCAGCACTATAAGTAAATCTCACAGTTGGGATATCTAGTGGAGAATATGAGTTGTGTATTCACAAAAGAACTCAACAGGGAACCACAACAGTATTCTACCTACTATTTATATAAGTGTCCATAGTCTATGCTATGACTATGCATCGTTTCACCCTAATAACCATGCTCTGTCCTCATGTCCATTACTCATCTACCATGTGTCTTTCTCAAGACTACCATGCCATGTCCATGTGCCCTGACATCATACTCTTTAATCTCCATTGACTATGCATACACCATGTATATACCATGAGAAACCTATATCCCTTGACATCACTCTATCTCTAGACTCTTTCTGATTCTTCTAGATCCTAAGTCCTTCTAGACCACTCTAGACTTCTCTAGGCTTATGACATCATGTCACGTGACTTCCCAGTTACATGCCCTCTCTTTCTCTCGTCATAGACTAATAATATACTACTATCCTATATCTTAACCCTAACCTTACCAAAGTCTGTCCACACTTTTGTCCAAAACAATGAGGTATTCACTTGTTGTATATGAGAAAAGTGAGTTATGAAACAGGAGGCTCAAGCAAGGCTATTGCACCTACTATATAAGATATTGACTGAGACAATTGTGGCATAGCCAATCATGTTGTCATTATCCTTGACCCTAATCTATATTATAACCAGGAGGCATCAATCATAACAATACTTCTATTTTAGCATTCATGTTCTCATAAATTATATTAAGACCTCCAATTCTCCTACGATATATGTAGCCAATTCTTCTACGACATATGTAGCCACAGTCTTTTTGTTAGAACCAATAATTACTTGTTCTCAGTTGTCAATGGCAATAAAGTGTGGTTCATGTGGTGGATCTTCTTGAAAAATTACAATTGGATAACTGTTTCTTGATGTTTCAGTATTGTACTTGATATCCACTAAGGCCGTTGCAACTTCTTTCTAGAATTCAGCATCTTGTTCATCTCTGGATTTCAGTGATTGATAATATGGTGGTGGTTGGAAAATTTGTTTGTGTTGGTGCTCAAATAAATTTCATATACTTGATAAAATTATCAACTTCATTAGTTATAAAACTGGATTGGGTTGTTGAGGATGTCAATTCAGAGACCTCATAGGGCTTGATTAATATCACTTCTTTATCTTGACCCTTCCTTCTTCTTTCTTTACTTCTTTGACTTTGTATAACTCTTAAATCTCCTGAATATTACTGTCCATATATGTATTCCCTTTTTCTTTGTATGTATTCAATTTGTCTGTCAGCAAACTTTGAATTTGGAACACTCAATTCTCCATGTTGCTTTGAATAAGATATTGTAAGTCTTCTAATACCTCTGCAATATTCATTGCATTGATGAGTTGATTGTTGATACTAGCTTTTAATATTGAATCTTCCATTTCTGTAATCATCATATTGGTCTCTGCCACAATCTTCAACATGTTCTTGATTTGTTTTTGCATGTTGATCATCACCTCCAACCCCTTCAATATTTTGTGATATGTTCTAGTCCAATTGTTTCTCTCTGCTTTCATCATCTTGGCTTCATCCATATTAAGTCTTCTGGTAATGTAAAGGTTTGAGGAAGTGGGAGCAGTCAAATAGTTGTTGGTGGTTTGAGAAGACATCTGTTTTGTTCAAATGGTGGTTTTGAATTTATTTTCATGGAGTTTTACCCTCCTCTTTTATAAATTTTGACTTAAAATTCTTGTCCAATAGTCTTCAATTATCTCTTTTGTATAAGACAATTCTGTTTCTGCAATCTATTAGTCATGCTTGTTCCCATAACCTTTCCAGTGTACCAAATATTGAGTTCTTTGTCCCTTTTGGTGTTTCCTGATTTCTTCTACTTCATATTCTTCTTCTTCATTAATTATATCTGGCAATGGTACCAGTTTCACATGTTGTCCTTTATACTGTGGTTCTTTGCATCATGTCAATAGGTCTTTGTTGAACACATCATAGATTATCTATCCTTCCAGAAGTTTAAGCTGAAATGCTCCTTGACCAATTGTCTTCAAAATTTTAAAAGATCTGTATCATTTTTGGTCCAGCTTCTTCAAAGGTCTATTTGGATGAATATTTTTGGCTTCCAACCATATGTTGTCTCCTTCTTTTAGTCTTTGTATATTCCACTTCTTCTTGTTATATTGCCTTTTCATTGTTTCCTTTGCTATATCTATTGCTTTAGTTACTTCTTCCCAACTTCTTTGCAAGCTGAATTCTTCTAGCTTTGGAAATTTTGTTCACATAGTTAAGTCTCCTTTCCATAGATGTCATCCAAAATTAAGTTCAAATGGAGTATGTGCCACATGTTTCTTATTATTATATTGGAATTCTGCTACTACTAGCCATACCATCTAGTTGTCTTGTTGGTAGTTGACATAGTGTCTTAAGAATGTACCAATTTCTTGGTTGATTCACTTTGTCTGTCCATCCATTTGAGGGTGATATGCTGTTGATAGTATTCGTTTTGTTTCCAATACTTTCATGAGATCTTCTATAAATCTTGATGCAAATTGAAGTCCTCTGTCACTGAGAATTATTCTTGGAATTCCATGCAGTTTTCATATTTCATTATGATAAATATTTACAATTTCTTCCAATAATACATTCATTGTTTTTGCCTTGATGTTGTGGTAACCACTAGTTACAAAGACCAATAATCACATAAGATAGCAAAGCTATTAGTAGACTATTGATATGAGGATCACAAGAGAACTTGACAAGGAGTCTCTGCTGTATTGCTACCCTATTTATACTATTATAGATGGTCCATGCTACTAATAATTAAACCTGCCCTTATGTTCATGTTTTGTCCTCATATCTATCTCATATCTCACTCAAGGCCACCATGTTATATCTGTATGTACTGATATTATCTTCTAGATCTTTCTACCATGTTCTAGGCCTATGACATCACATCATGTGACATGTCATGTGACTGCATTGTCATGTGCCTCTTTATCATCCAAAAGAAAATCAAAAAGGAAAAGAAAACAAAATTAATATAAAATTAGAGAAATTAAATAAAAGAAAAGAAAAATTGTCAGTGTCTAAAGTATTCTCTAATACTTGAACAAAACCATTTTCATAAATTAGTCCACTATGACTATGATAGCATCTTTCTCATTGGATTTTGGTAATAGACCAATATCATTGATACTAATCTCTTACCATAGTCCTTCTGGTGTCTTTAAGAAATGTAGTTCTCCAGCTTTTTTCTTCATATGTTGTACCTTGTTTTGCTGACATTTGAAGTATTCTTGAACATATTTTTAACATTGTTCTTTATTTCTAGCCACCAGTAGTTTCTTTTGATCAAGTCCATCATTTGTTGCTGTTTCAGATATCCTATATCTACTGGATCATGGTTTTCTTAAAGCATTTTCTCCTTGATCTTTTGATTATTTGGTATGTAGATCCTTCTATTTACATAGACAATTCTATCTTCTTCCTATGATTATCCATCTTCTTTTTTCAACTCCTTGATTACTTCTTGTTCTCTCATTCCGTTTCTTCATATTTTTTCTAGTATTGTAGTTTTGTCAAGAACAAAAGAAGTGGACTTAATATTTTCTTACTTTCTTTTCTCATTTTTATTTTCTTTTTGATTTATTCTCCTTTATTCTATTTTTAGAACTAGGGTTATGGTTAGAGTGACAGGATCATGCTGTCACACAGCAGGTCACATCAAATGACATGGTCACAAGTCACATGACACATAGAAGGATCTAGAAGGATCTAGAAGGATGATATTATACAACATGTAAAACACATGTTGATCTTAAGGCATACACATGGTCATTTAGGGTAGGCTAGAAATAGCTCACATGGACCATTAGGTATTAGTATATAAGATAGACAATCCTGTACAGAGTTCTCTATTGAGTTCTCTTGTGTAAACCCTATATAAGATTCTTCTTCTACCTAACACTAAGAGCTTAAGTTATAACACCTGGTAAACTTCCATTACTCTTTCTACTAGCTGATTTTTGATTATGTTTGTCCAAGTACAATTGTATAATCATCATTCTTTTGTTTTAAAGAGATGTTAAGTTGTTTTGTAATATCCAATTTCTATATAAGCTTAAACATATTTTATTATTTGTCTTGCCTTGGTGGAAGCATCATCTATATTGAATATTCTATATGGATTTGCCAGTTTTATCTTTCCAGGTTATTATTTTCCACAAAAACTCTGTCGACAAAGTTTGTGGTGGCTCCCAAATCAACTAAAGCCTTGGTCTGTACTTTGTTTACTATATGCCCAAAGTGTAACTGGAGTTTTCTTTCAAAGAGGTTTTCTTGTTACACATATCATTACAAGACTCCAGTACTACTTTCAAAATTTTTGAGCTGATAGAGGGTACACTTTCCTCTAACTGTAGATCACAGACATTATTCTCTACAGTTCTAATAGAAAATCCAAGTTAGGATTCTTCTTTCCCTTCCTCTTTGAGGTGCTAGGATTAAAGACATCCTCACTGGATGTGCTATTTGTATTGACTTTCTCAGGTGGGGTTCCTGAATTGCTATATTCCTCCTTTTAACAATTTTTTATCAGCTATGTCTTGAATAACTGATTTCTATATTTTGAATCTGGACAAGATGTATTCTAGAAAGGACTCTATTTGAGTTTGTTTGTCTTTATTGC
>Ga0157358_1001057_pt1 | contig 11954 bp, 8 predicted proteins | sample AttcapACBM2_FD_111484 | JGI IMG/M metagenome (GOLD analysis project Ga0157358, IMG submission 111484) | Fungus gardens microbial communities from leaf cutter ant in Botucatu, State of São Paulo, Brazil - Atta capiguara ACBM2 | ecosystem: Host-associated > Fungi > Mycelium > Unclassified ...
ACACATGATCATACAATCATATATTAAAGAAGGAAGTAAAAGGTTCTAGAATAATGATGTTATACTACATATTCTTTAGAGTAGACTAGGTTTAGTGTAATATAAACTATTAGCCAAGTATATATAAGATAGACACTCTGTAACTAAAGCTCCATTGAGTTCTCTTGTGTTAACCCTAATACAAGATTTCTTTCTTAACTTTAAGTCTTGAATCATAATAAAAGAGCCTAAAAGATGAACATAAAAGTTTTGGATAGTGGGTATGTTACATACTATCTGACATCTACACTCTTCTTACTTTCTTCTAGTGTAGATTATACTCTATTCCAATTATCCATCAATTTGAGGACTAAATCCTGCATTTCTTATCAATTCTATGTTACATCCTGTTCCAACCATATTTGTTCCAACATACAGATAATACCTTTCTCATCCACACTTCCTGATATTCCAGTGCAGATCAATTGTCTCTATTTTATCTCAGATGTCCTCACTGGACCCTTGCTGTCTCCATAAACTTCCATTCTCTAATATCTAAGGATTACTAGTAACTAGGGTAACTTACTTAGTAATCTTTATACTAGATAACTATCTTAGGTAAAATACTTAGTATATAACCTAGTAGTTTACACTATAATAGATTATCCTGAAAATTGACCAAAACTGACACTAACTTCTGATATTAGCAATGATATATCTTACTACCTTCTAGTGTTTTTATCTTTCTAGTTTTCTAAGTACTCTTTCAAAATATACAATGAGTGTAATTTATGAAGGTACAGTATATAAGCTGAAGCTAAAGGTCATTCTAACTTTCCACTTCTGTGTTTTCAGATAACACTTATCTAGTTATTTGGACTTTGAAGAGACTCTTATTAAATCTTAAATAATGAGATATGAACTATATCTAACATCCTATAGGGTTTTTCAAACAATAATTCCACAGTATCCAACAATTCAGAGTATATGCAGTAATAGAATACTATTAGATCAATACTTCTGTATTTAAGAATAATAGCCACTATATACAGATCCTTAGTCTGATAATTAACTTAGATTGTATTACACTTACTTTAAGTATATCCAAACCTCTCTTCCATGATATAACTATATAACAAGTTAGATTAGGTATAATAATCTTTCATTGAAAATAAGGTTATCTTATCTGTATAGCTTCATTTCTGGTCTATCTTCTGATTTCATCTTTTAACCCAAGTATTTTCTATATTATTTACAGGTAATTCTAGTAAGTGTGAATTACCCTTAATAGTATTATCAGACTGGGAGAGAGATGGCATAGTGGAAAAGACCTCTGTCTATGTGTATTATGCCTATCTCAAACCTACTTGAGGTTATGGGTTCAATTCCTTAGTAGTTCTTTGTGTTGGGTAACTGCATAAAAAGATTAGGATATTGATACTCTATACATAATTCCTCCTGTAGGCATGGACTGCCATTGTGCCCTATGTAATAAATTGTTGACTTAAAAATAAAAATAAAAAAGTATTATCAGATTATATAACTATCATCACAATCTAATTCTTTTAGACAATCTAATCTTTATCCTAACAAAATAGTGTTTTTCTGTTATAACTTCATCTTCTTTTCTAGACTCTTATCCACTCAATAACTAAGCAAGCAATTTGCTCACATGGCCATCCCATCCTAATATTCCAGATATCTAATAGAATCAACCCTAACCTACTTTTCTCTCAGAAAGATCTCCAAAAGTATGTTAAGATCTCCTGAAATTATTCTAGCTAATAAAAATCTTAATTGGGTCAATGTACTGGAAGTAGAAAAGTCCTTACTGCCTTTAGAAACCACTATGTCTTAATAATTTCCTCAGTTAATAAACCTCTTAGTTAAGGTTTTTAGAAAACTTGTAGTCAACTCTCCTATAGCAAGAATCTGAATATCTGATATCTTTGATAGCATAGATCCAAAAAGGCTTGTATACTGTGCTTCTACTAGCTGTACTAGTTATATATTGAAATTGGAGAACTTAATAAGTAGAAGACTACCAAAAAGTGATAAGATATGTTGTTATCAATACTAGAAGTGAATGTTAGTTTTAGTCAATTTTCAGGATAAGCTAGTATAGTGTAAACTACCAGATTATATACTAGATAGTATACTTAAGATAGTTATCTGGAATATAAGCTGTTAAGCAAGCAAAAACAAACTTAGACAGAAAATCTATAAATTCTCTCTAAAGTAATATTTCTGAGAGATTAGATAGTAATAGAAAACTAATACTTAGAAAGTAAAAGAAATACTTAGACAACAACTATCAGAATTGCAAATAATAATTTTTATTTTTCTCTCTTATTTTAATTTAATTTAATTTAACTTTAATTTTTGGAACTTAGAGTTAGGGTTAGTATAATATCACATATCACTGTCACAAACTGTCACATAACATGACTCAATATTACATCTTAATTACTATCATACTATCACACAATTATATATCATGAGGAAGCACTATCATTCTATAGTTAGATTAGTAAGTATTTCACCTGATGTTCTATCTAATTGGAATAGACTTTGTAAGTATTTATAATAGTTTCTGTCTTTAGAAAACTTCGTTCCATTCTCTTAGAATTTTCTGAAGATAAGTCATATACTTGATAGTTATAGATAATATAGCTTAGGATTATCTAGAGATCACAAAATTCACATAATCCTATAGACTTCACCCAGTTGCCCTAACAAAAGTGTTCTTAGAAGAGCTGTGTGAACTTTAGCTGTATGGTAATAAGAAAGGTACCAGTAAAAGACTTTTGACAAAAGATACTTCTAGACTATCTGAAAGTATGACTACTTCTGAATAGACCCCAAAGAATCTTATTCTAGTTGCAAGTGAACTAATTCACAGATAGCTAGACATAAATATAAAGAGAATAGGAGTTAAGAAAGGCTTATTCCACTTGTTAATCTTTACTAAAGTCCAGTAGGGGTAGGATGTTGAGTCAAGAGTAGCAGGGTAGATTTCTTAGTGTTAGTATGTTAGCAAAGGAAGAAGGTCTTAAAAGCAATAGAAAATAGAGTAACTTACAGGTATAGGGGTAGAATTGAATTCTAAGGCTTATAGGTCCTGAAGTTAGCTTATGAGACTAGCGAAGATGTTATTAGTAAAATATTCTAAGATATACTAGCACTTGACTACTTTCATCAAGTAGTATTAGAAAAAGTCCAGAGCTTTATTAGTGTTGACAGGGTTCATGGGGTAATTACTTGGAGTAGATATTGTTCAAGAAGCAAGAAAAGAAAAAGGAGGTTGAAACATTGGGTGAATAATCTGAGACTATCAAACTAGTAATGGTTTGAGATTCCAAGAGGGAGAACTCTGTTCTACTACTAGGACAACTGAAAAAAGTCCACAAAGTTATATGTGGTTTATACTTTAGAAGAATCTAAGCTTTATTGACAAGACATTCTAGGGACATAACTTATCTCCAGAAGAACATAAGAGAATAGAGTAAGGTTTTTGGAGGTAACAGACATTCTATATATTTATGCTATATATTTTAATCTCCTAGATCAGTTTGTTTTATAAGAAATAATGATAATTAGTAATAGATAAGAAGGAGCAGAAATAATAGATATGACTATACTTGATAAAAATCAATAGTAGGAGATGGCAGAGTTGGATAGACAAGCCTTGTAAGATTAGTGACAGCATTTAGCATTTATAGTTTAGAGGGAAAAGAAACTCCATAGACTTTAGTGATGTTAGTGTGTTAGAGTTTTATGAAAGAACATGTTTTCTTATAGTCAAGTAAAAGGACTTTGGTCTGGAAGAGAACTCTTAAGAAAATGTTTTGAACATATTTGTACTAGATAAAATAGTAGAGTTCTACTATATGAACTCTAAAGCCTTATAGTCAATTTGAACAGTAGAGTTTTTAACAATCAATTTACAAAACTCTAATATTCCAGCACTACTGAGGTCTGTTGTAAAGAAAGTCTATAGAGTTTTCTTTTCTTTCAGACTACAAATACCAAATACCATAACTAATTCTGTTATAACTTAAGCCTTAGTATTAAGACAAAAAAAGAATCTTATATAGGGTTTACATAAGAGAACTCAATAGAGTTCCTAGTATAAAGTGTCTATCTTATCTACACTAGCTAGTAGTCTATGTAAGACTAATACTAATCTTCTCTAAAGATTATATGTATATAAGGTTAATATACTGTATAACATTATTTTTCTAGAACCTTCTATGTATCACATGATTGTGTGACTGTGACATGTGTGACCAGCTTGTGACAGTTGTTATGCCTTGTCATAATATGTGATAGTTATTATAGTTATGTATGTAATATACTAAACTCTAATTTTAAATCCCAAAAATAAGAAAATAGAGTTTATCTAGTCAACTCTACTATTTCTTACTACTGAGCCCTACCAAGTACAGTCTTATCTATTATTATTATTCATTATTATCTGTTGCTGCCAGTAACTCTTCTATAATATAGTCATAATTTATAAAGATAAAGAGAGATAGAGTTTAAGGTTAAGAAAAAACAAGTGTGGTACTTAATCCAAGTTGATTATTGAATCATAAAGTGTATCTATCAGTCTTAAATATAGGTGTTGGTGTCTAAGAATAAAGAAACTGAGTTATACTCTGGATTTCTCAGTTACTAAGAAAATTGTTGTCAAGAACTCTATGGAGTTTGTTATAGAATAGAGAGGACTTGTCTGTGAAGTGATTGGTGATTAGAATGTAGAGATTATCTATGTCAGAAGAGAACACTTGAATCAGATATGTTAGTTGTTATCTAGAACAGATAGTAGATATTACTAGATTAGTATATAATACTAGAGAATAGGAGTTGTATGTTATGATCTTAGCTTATCTCAGGTTGAAACTTAGGCAAAGGCTTGAGTAAGAAGAGGAATTGAGTCAATTGGTAAAGCATAAAGATATAAAATAGTATCTACAGCTATATATACCTATTGACTATGAGAAATACATATAGTATTCTTGAGAAAACAACAAGGAGAGAATGAGGAAGTATTCACTATTACATAATGCACTGACTAATCATATACAAGGAAATAATAAGACACAGCAGATAAATAAGATAGAAATGAATAAACCCCAATACATATTGTTTATAAAGCAACCATCTTTGAAGTATGAGATATCAATTGTAACATTATAAGTGATTACTCTAGATCTGAGTGGTTTTGAGATGTTAGAGTAAAGTTCTTGGAGTTGTTAGAAAGTTCAGCAATGTTATGGTTTGCTTAAACCCTTATATTTTATTTTTATTTTATTTCTTGATTTTATTTTCTTTTAGGTTGATAAAGAGATACATGACTGTAGTCACATCATATAACACATGATATAATATCATAGGTCTAGAACACAGTAGAAGAGACTAAAATAATGATGTCAAAGTACATATTTATAGCATGTTATTCTTATAGTATATGTATAGTAAACTTATAAATGATACATATTATAGGACATTGTCATGAGGTGCCTGAATTATCTAAAATAGAAGATGTCTTCTATGCTTTCCATCAACTAATCAAAAGGATCCAGGACCATAACAGAGCACAATGCTATTATATTAAAATCAAATAGTCATGTAACTATAGGAGTCTGGTACACAAACAAAGCAGCTGTTGTATAAGTAGTAAGCTAATTCCAAAAAGAACTCCATCAAGTTCTTCTTGTCCTGAACCACATCTTAGAGGTTAAAGTCCATCTCCAGCCTTTATACTAGAACTCAATCCCACCTGACATCTGGTCACCTCAATCCCTCATCATCTTACTCACTCTAACTTCTTTCTCCACTGTTAGTCATAGTGACCAATGGTAATCTTGGACACTGGACTCTAGGTGTAAAGGAGACCTTCTTAGCAGGTTTTGCTAAAGGTTGAAAGATTGAGCTAAGCCTAGACACAGACCTTTAGTATCTGAGCCTTAAGAAATTGGGTATTATACTTTGTCATTAGTATACTTGTACCCTTTGCTATCAATCTTGTGCTATAAGCTCCTTAAAGCTTGTTTACACAGAGAAACAATGGATAATCATTAAAATACTATCTAGAGTAGGCATTCTCTTTTTAGGGGCAGTACTTAGTAAATTCCCTTACCTACAAAAAACATAGTATAATTCAATCCTCAGACAAAGAAGATTACCTCCAAGAGGAATACTTTATTACCACTGTTGCCATCCTTGTTGCATTCAAACAGCATCAACAACCACAACAAATACCACCAATTATATCATCCACCCTCCACCAACCCACTATAGAGCAGTTGCTCCAACACCTTGCATAGCAAAATACTATACTCACTTAGCAATCTAAGACAATCACCTCTTTCTTGGCCCAGTGAGGCCAACAACACCAAAAGACTGAGGTGGTCAAACTCTCTATCTTTGATGGGAAATGAAAAGCTGTGGTAGGTTTCATTAACACTTGCTACATTTACATGAATACAGAGATGAGGAGAGTAGAGGAGAAAGAAAAGGTAGCCTAAGTGCTATCTTATGTATAGGAAGGAGTAGCTAAGGCATGGAAGGATAATGTCTTGGAAGAAATTAGAAGGGGGACAGCCAACTTGAATACAGTAGGGAGATTGTTTGAGAGAATCCAAGAAGAGTTTGGAGAGTTTGATGAGAAGAGTAGAAAGATGGACAAGCTGAGGAGGTTAGTACAGAAAGGGCATACATATGACAAATATGTGCAGGAGTTTAGGAGGCTGGTGAGAGAGAGCAGATATAAGAGCTGGGCCTTTGTAGAGGAATTCAAGAGAGGATTGAATAAGGTGTTGAGGAGAAAACTGGGAAAGGCAGAAGAATCCCCAGAAAAGATAGAAGAATAGCAGGAAAGAGCAGTGTGGTTAGACTGCAATATGAAACAAGTGAAAGTAGAGGAAAGAATACTGGAAGTAAGAGCAGTGTAGGCACCATAGATACTAAATGTGTAGCTAGCTCCATAGTGAAGTAGTGAAGGATGGAGAGGAGGCAGATGAGGAAGCTATCAGAATAAAGGGGGAAACCTTAGGGGCCTAATGAAAGATTCCAATGTCATAGAAGTTGACAGAGAAGAATGTCCTCTGATTATATGTTATTAGTGTGGCCTTTCTGATCACATCTCTAAATGATGTAAAGAGCTGAAAAGACTTAGAATAGTAGAGTTGGAGAAAGAAATAGAGCAGTTAAATGAGAGGAGGAGGCAGTAGACTTCTATCTATTCTTCTATAACAGATACAATGTTTTGAAATATACAAAGAAATATGGATAAAGGTGGGATTAGAGAAGGTGGATACTCATGAGAGAGTATTGGTAAAGGCACTGTTAGATAGTGGAGCAATAGGACTATTTATGAGTAAGAAGTTGGCAGTAAGAGAGAGCTTCCAGTTGAGCAAACTGGAAAGACCAATCAAAGTCAGAAACATGGATGGGACAGAGAATAGTAGAAGATCAATTATATATGAGGTTTAATATAACATGTACTTCCAAGAATATGTCAAGAGGGTGTAAATGGATGTTTGCAAATTAGAAAAGACAGAGGTGATTTTGAGCATGCTGTGGTTGGCTGTTCACAATCCAGAAATTGACTGGAAGAAGGAAGAAGTGTATATGACAAGATACCCACCTATATGTGGGGAGAAAAGGATATAGATCACAAGAAAGAGGCTGGAAGTGAGAAAAATAGAAAATGAAAAGAAAGTAGAAGAGTTAGTGCCTAAGAAGTTTTGGAGGTAGAAAAAGATGTTTGGAAAGATGGAATCAGAATGTATGCCTACAAGAAAACCATGGGACCATGCCATTGAGCTGAAAGAGAGATTCATTCTGAGAAAGGAAAAGTATATTCATTATCAAGAGAAGAGAAGGAAGAAGTACAAGCATTCATGGAAGATCAGCTATGAAAAGGATACATCAGGCCATTAAAGTCCCCTTAGACTTCACCAGTTCACTTTGTGGCTAAAAAAGATAGAAAAAGAAGAATGGTATAGGATTATAGACATATAAATGAGTCCACCATTAAAAACAGATACCTGTTACCATTGATCTCTAACATCTTGGGTAGAGTGGGAAGGAAGAAGGTATTCACAAAATTAGACCTATGATAAGGTTACAACAATGTGAGAATCAAAGAAGGGAGCAAATGGAAAGCAGTGTTTACAATACACATAAGAGCATATGAACCAACAGTTATGTACTTTGGCCTGACAAACAGTTCTGTTACTTTCTAAACCATGATAAATGACATCTTTATGAAGAAATAAATAAGGGAGAGGTAGGAGTCTTCATTAATGATATCCTTGTGGAAACAAAAGAAAAGAAGAAACATGATGAGGTGGTAGAAGGAGTGCTGAGGAAACTACTCTTCATAAAACCAGGGAAGTGCAAATAGAAGGTGAGGGAGATAGAATTTTTAGGAGTAGTATTAGGGCCAAGGTATATAGAAATAGAAAAGATGAAGGTGAAAGAAGTATTAGATTAGCTAACTCCAAAAAAGATCAAGGACATGCAAAAGTTCCTGGGACTTGCCAATTACTATAGGTGATTTATCAAGGACTTTGTAAAGATAGCATAGTCTCTACATGTATTGGTCAGAAAAGTAGAGCAATGGAGATAGGAGTAGGTATAGGTATAGGTGTTCCAGATGCTGAAACAAGCATTTACCCAGGAACTGATCTTAGTCATACCTAACTTAAACCAGGAAATGAGAGTAGAAGCAGATTCATCCAATTATACAACAGGAGAGATGTTGTTGGTGAAACAGGAGGACAGTAGTTAGAGACTAGTAGCCTTCATTTCTAAGTCATTGAATCCAACTGAATGTAATTACAAGATTCACAATAAGAAGATGCTGGCAATAATTAGATGTCTTGAGAACTGGAGGCATTATTTAGAAGATGCTAGAGTACAGTTTGAGATCTGGACTGATCATAAGAACTTACAGTACTTTATGAGTAGTCAGAAGTTGAACTATAGATAGGCTTGATAGATATTATACCTATTTAAATTTGACTTTGTATTAAAGTATGGGAAAGACAGATAGGCTGAGTAGATGGCTGGATTGGGAAGTGAATGTGGAGAATGATAATGAGGGTTAGGTGTTGGTAAAGCCAGTATAGCTCAAAGAAAAGACAAGAAGGGTGGAAGAAACCTTAGTAAAGGAGAGAGACTTGAGGGAAAGAATTCAGAAGACTCAGAGAAAGGATGAGGGAGTAGTAAGGGCAGTAGAAGAGTTAAAGAATGCAGGAATAAAATCTCTAAAGGAGAAGGGATGGTCAATAGAAGAAGGAATAGTGTGCAGAGAGAGCAGAATATATGTACTGGAAGGAGAATTAAGGATAGAGATTATATGACTTCACTACAATGGAGCAGTGGCCAGACATGGAGGAAGGTGGAAGACAATGGAGCTGGTGGCCAGGAGTAACAAGAGATATGAGAAAGTATATAAAAGGGTATGATGCTTGTTAGAGAAACAAGAACTGAGTGAGGCACCAGCTGACAAGCTAATGCCAAACTCTATCCATGGCTTCTCTCCCTGAGAAGCCATGGAGCTACATTTTGGTGGATTTCATAGTAAAACTGCTAGAAGCATAGAGATGTGATACCATTCTAGTTGTATGTGATTGCCTAACCAGAATGGCTCACTTCATTACAACAATGGAAAAAAAATTGGCAGGGTGGCTCACAAGATTGTTTAGAGATCATGTGTGGAAACTGCATGATTTGCCTGAAAGCATAATATCAGACAGGGGAATGCAATTTGCAAGTGGATTGATGAGAGAGTTGAACAACTTCTTAGGAATCTAGACAAAGTTGTTGACAGCCTATCACTCTCAAACAGATGGGCAGACAGAAAGGATCAATCAGGAATTGGAGCAGTACCTGAGAATGTTCATGAACCATCACCAAGAATAGTAGCTGGAATGGTTGGAGACAGCAGAATTTGCATATAATAAAGTATATACTATGACAAAAACCTCTCCATTCAAAGCAAACTATAGACAACATCCAAGAATGGGATTTGAAGGGTGAAAGAAGGAAAAGTATGAAGTGGCAGAAGAGTTTGTAAAGAATATGAGAAAAATACAGGAAGAGGCAAAGACAGCACTAGGGAAAGCCCAGGAAGAAATGAAAAAATACACAGACAGGAGGAGGAGCAGGGGGGAAGAATATCAAGTGGAAGATTGAGTAATGTTAAGCACAAAAGGTCTGAAGTAGCAGATGAAGAGGAGAAGATTAGAGAAGTTAACAGAGCATTTTATAGGCTTTTACAAAATAAAGGGCATTATATCAACTAACTATAGTGGAACTAGTACTACTGAGTACAGTACAAATCCACCTAGTAGTTAAAATCAGTAAGATAGAATTATATAAGGAACAGGTAGAGGGACAGAAAAGGCTCTCCCCCTTCTGGTAATTGTGGAAGGAGAAGAGGAATTTGAGGTGGAGAAAATACTGAACAAAAGGAAGATACAGGGAAAAGAGAGATACTTAGTACAATGGAAGAGGTATATGGCAAAGACAGATACATGGGAGAGAAAAGAAAAACTAGAAAATGCAAAAGAAGTGATAGAAGAGTTCAAAAGAGAGTACTGGAGGAATAAAAAGGAGGTTAGGCAGCAGGAAAGGGAAGAAGGTAAGGAGGAGGAAGTATGGGGTAGGGATCTGCTGGACAAATACATGGCAAAAATGTTGTTTGGATGGGAAGATAAAGAGTATGAAAGAAGAAGAGAAAAGAAATAGGAAAAGACATAAAAAAGATGGAAAAAGGTTGACAGTTCCTTGGGACAAGAAACCTTGAAGGAGGGACTATGTTATGAGGCACCTGAATTATCTAAAATGGAAGGTGTCTTCTATGCTTTTCATCAACTAATCAAAAGGATCCAGGACCATAACAGAGCACAATGTCATTATACTAAAATCAGATAGTCATGTAACTATGGAAGTCTGGCACACAGACCAAGCAGCTGTTGTATAAGTAGTAGGCTAATTCCAAAAAGAACTCCATCAAGTTCTTCTTGTCCTGAACCACATCTTAGAGGTTAAAGTCCATCTAACCCTAGCCTTTACAGGCATGAACTAGCATGTAGTAGTATATATAGTATAAGAATACATTGGGGACTCCTTGTTGAGTTTTCTTGTGATTACCACAAGACTCTTTACAACTTAAGACTACTTAGTGATTTCTTAACCATTTGGGTTAGTGGTTGCCACAACAAGCAAGGATGTCCAAGAAGTGATTAATATGGAATGAATGGAGTTGATTTACACTGGATGAGGATTAGGAGCATAGATAAGGAAGGAGGCATCATCCATGGAGTTGACCAGATGTGGCCAGATCTCATATACAACTCTCTATGAACATATTTCAGCTCCTAGTCATTTACAGTTCAATTAGTGATGTGTAAGCAGCATGTAAGCTGCACTGATATGAATATATAAATAGATAACATTTGAGTGACTCATTGTGAGTGCTGTGCACCATCACATAGTCAGCTGCGTTGATCATAATTATGAGTATGAATAAGCAGAATACCATGTCCCAACAATTACAATACCCAGCTGTTCCTATGTGTGTGATTGTTTGATATCACAAAGCTTCGTGCATCATATGATAACTGCCTTCCTTCACATTGACTCTCACCGCCTTTCCTCCCACTTATCTGATTCCAAGTCTTCCACCAGAAGGACGTGCGGCCTTTTACACCCAGAAAAATGTCGCCTCATGCTAGAGTGTCGAAAATTCTGATACATCCGATCAAGGCGAGTTAATCTGTAGCACGTGGCAGACTCTTTCTCAGCAGTAGCGCCGTTTTTTGAAAAAATGCCTTGTCATGAATGATGATTTACCACTTCTGCGACTTTGTACAGAGCTGCCGCGGGACTTCTGTGCAGTCCGTAAATTATACGACAAAAGGTGTAGAGGTATTGCGACCCAGTCGACTGATCTC
>Ga0157358_1001058_pt1 | contig 11948 bp, 6 predicted proteins | sample AttcapACBM2_FD_111484 | JGI IMG/M metagenome (GOLD analysis project Ga0157358, IMG submission 111484) | Fungus gardens microbial communities from leaf cutter ant in Botucatu, State of São Paulo, Brazil - Atta capiguara ACBM2 | ecosystem: Host-associated > Fungi > Mycelium > Unclassified ...
ATATAGCATAGATACTATCTTGTATCCTTACACTTTCCTACTTCTATAAATCCCTTAACTTCTCTCAAGCCTTTGCCTAAGTGCAACCTAAGCTCTAGCTTAAGGTCATAACAGAAGACTTCTGGGAACAATAACTATCCTAAACACTACTAGAGTATATTTTAATCTAGTGAAACAATGCTAATATAACTGAAGAATAATAGCATTTAGATAATCAGAAACTCTAATAGAAGTATCTAGAAGGTTAATTGAAAAATAAAAAAAGCTCACAGCAGTAATACTTAGAACAGAATAGTATTGTTACAATCTTAAGCTTGGCTTAGGTTGCAACTTAGGCAAAGACTTGAGTAAGAGTAGAGAAAATGATCAATTGGTAAAGCATAAAGATACAGAACTTGTATCTATAGCTATATATACCTATCAGCTATGAGAAATAAATGATGTATTCTTGAAAAAACAACAATGAGAAAATAAGGAAACCTTCACTACTATATGAGATGCTGACTAATACTACATGTGGATGAAGCAAGACACAGTTTAATAAGAATTTTAATATGAAACAAACCCCAGTACATGTTTAATATAAGGTAAATGTCAGAGATATGAACACTGGACTTTATTTTCCTCTTTCTATTTTATTTTTACTTGTATCTTTCATTTTTCTTTTTATTAGAATTAAAAGTTAGCATGGATATCACTATCACACTATCACAAACTGGTGTTACTTGGTGTCACATATATATCACATGTCACAATAAAAGGGTATAAAAGGTTCTAAAACAATAATATCATACAGCATGTTTTACACATGTTGACCTTGAAGAAAATACATGGTCACTTAGGATAGGCTAAAGTAGTAGAGTACAGACCATCAGTTGTTAGTATATAAGGTAGATACATTATACTTAGGAACTCCATCAAGTTCTCTTATAATTTACTTAATCCAAGTAGCTGTTCTTTGAACAACTCCATTCTTAAGTTCTAATAGTAAATATCTGTAAAACATAAGATATGAGTAAATAAAGTTTGAAATGAAGATAAGTGTTGATTTGGTATGTTGCCATTGAACACTGGAAATCAAGTTCAATAAGAATTATTTTCATTGATTATTAGACTAGTAAATTATAGTGTAACTACTAGTCTTATATATAAGTCAGTCATATAGGAGATACTTAGGGTTTCAGTATATCACCCTGAATAGAGATTTCAGTGGTGAGATACTAACAAGAGTAAGATAAGAGAACTCTATCATGGAATACTGAGTCAAATAGAATTATTCCTGTCATAAAAAACAAGATATTCAGATTGTTGCATGACTGCCATAAAAACATGTTGTAAAGAGGATGGCAATCACAAAATACTGGCTTGTTTTATAAATGTTGAGGGGACAGCATCACTATGAGGATGTATCTTTTGAATAAATGGACCTGACATATGACAAGGGCAAAGTTCAAGCACTCAGATTTCATACAAAGAGAGATTCTCTTATATCTATCCCTTCTTCTAAATTGCTACAACTTGAAGTAATAGTAACTGGACAAAACTGTCCAGTATAGACACTTTTAAGGTATTTTTTCAAAAGTTTTTCTCTAGGCCAAAACTCTTCTACTTGATTAGACATTAATACTATTGTCAATACTAGTGGCTATTTAGATCTTCTTGACCTCCCATTCTTCTTGTCTGTTTATAAGGATAGGAAAAATTAATCTTAGAAGAGCTTCTTAATCTCTAGCTACAATATAATAAGAAAGATACTAGTAGCTAACTCTTTATAAAAGATATTCTCTAATTATTTTATAACATAGCTACTTCTAAAGAAAGATAAAATCTAGAAAATCTTATCTTAGTTATAGGTAAACTGATCTATGTACTGTATATAGCTAGATATAGAGAGAACAAGTGCTAAAAAAGAAAATGGCTTGCTCTGTTTGTTCATCTCTACTAAAGTTTAGTAGGGAGGTAGAATATTGAGTTGAGAGTAGCAAAGTAGATTTCTTGGTATAAGAGTATTAGTGAGAGAAGAAGATCTCAAAGATGATAAATAAAATATATCTGCAAGTGTAGGAGTAGGATTGGATACTAAAATCTATAAGTTACAGAGCTAACTTATGAGACTTGTAAGAAATTAGTTAAAACTTCCAAGATATACTAGTACTTAGCTAATTTTCTTAGATAGTACTAGAGAAGTTCTAGAACTTCATTTGTATTTATAGAGTTCATAAAATGATCACTCAGAGTGGATATCATTTGAAAAGTGAGAAAAGATATAAGAGTAGTAAACAATAGACTTGATTTTATTTTTCTTGTTTTTCTTTATTTAAGACTTAGACAAAAGTGTGACAGTCACACAGGTCACAAATTGTGACACTTGTCACAGTTACAATTACATAATCATATAATATAGAGAAGATCATAGAAAGTCTTAGAACAGATGATATTATATAGCATAGTAACAACATATTGGTCTTATAGAAAGTACATGCACTTTAGGGTAGGTTAGTAGTAGTGTGTGCATAGACCATGGTCTGTAGTATATAAGGTAGACTAGCTTGTACTTGAAACTCTATCGAGTTTTTTTGTATTATTCAATACAAAAGTAGTTTTTTGTCTTTATTCAAAGGCTTAAGTCTTAATAAAAGAAAAGAAAGGTTAGAATATTTGATAAATATAGAAGTAAGTTGTCAAGTCAAGAAATATATTAGAATTCTTGGAAAGATTATAATCTGCTGTTAGAGTAACTTGTTAGATATAGTTTATATTTTGTTATCTGAGATCTTGTAAGCTTTTTGGAAGTTCAAATGAGTGGTTTACATTATCTGAATACATAGAATATAGGAGTCAGAATAATCTTCAGCTTTAACTTATATACTATGTCTCTACTAGTTGTACTAGTTGCATATTTTAGAAGAGTACTTAGGATGTTGTTAGTAGATAAGTCCATTAGAATATAGAAAATGTGTTATTGCTAATACTAGAAAATAATGATAGTTTTAGTCAATTTTCAGAATAAGACTTTTAAAGTATAACTACTGGCTTATATACTAAGTATTCTATCTAGAGTAGTTATCTAAGAATAAAAATTACTAAGTGGGTTACTCTGGTTCTAGTGATTCTTAGATGTCTGAAATGGAGACTTATAGAGTTGTAAAGGGTCTAGTAAGAACATCTAAGGTAGAATAGAGAATGCAATCTATACTAGAAGAAGTCAAGAAGTGTAAATAAAGAAGATTATGTTATTTATGAGTTAAAATAAATAAGACCAGATTAGGATGGGATATAACTAAGCAAAGTCTATAGAGTTTACCAGAGTTTATACTTTAGAGAAATCTAAGTATATTATGAAGATACAATATATTAAGTACAATCTATCTTTATAGAAATCTAAAAAAATAAAATAAGATCTTCTAAAGGTAGCTGTTATTGTTATGACTTAAGTCTCAGAGTATTTAAGACAAAAGAGAAACCATATATTGAAAGAACTCTATAAAGTTTCTAGTATAGATCTGTTTACCTTCCATATAATAGAGTATAATCTGTATATATACTACAGCTAACTTACTCTAATGTTTATATACTATTTATAAGGCTAACATGCTGTAGCTATATTTGTTATAATCAAAGACTCAAAGTTAAGTTAATAAAAAAACCTTGTATAAGATTTACACAAGAGAACTTAAATTACCTAAGAAAACAAGATATATTTGATAGTGATTAAGAGGCAAAAAGTGTTATAACTTGGGTTTCAAGTTAAGATAAAAAACACACTTTTGTATTAAGTAATATAAAAACTTAATAGAATTCTTAGTACAAGCTAGTCTATCTTATATACTTTAGACCATAGTCTATATGCATACTACAACTAAGAATCTTTTACAATCTTATCACAAGATGAACTACTTACTTATTTGTAATATCTAGACTTTGGATATACTCTCAGAAGTTTAGGAGTAATTCAGAAGTTCAATAATGATGACAATGATAATTAAGATCAATACAGATGTCAATGATAATAAGAGATAATGATTGATAATTATTGATGAAAACTAATGTTATTAAGTCTAAGATCTAATCCTTAGATACAGAAGTATTTATATAAAATAGTAATATTCTGTGTGCAAGCTATTTTTATCACATGATCAAATATCACTACATTGATATGCTTGCATTTCTATGAATACTTAAAGTGCTTTCCAATACAAGTTCAATTACATAAATCTGTTCAACTACTCATGAGATAATAGTCAACAAAACTTTTACAGTTACTGATGGTTTGATATCTTGGTTGTTTGTTGTTACTTTTGTACATCCTGCATATGTGCAGATAGCCCTTGTTTGAGGCTTTTCAGCACAACTTAGTTTGTGAAAATTGGTCTACTAGTTATAGAGATATAAGTTGAATAAAGTTTATAACAAATCTTTTCTATATCATATGATTGTATAACAGTAATATATAACTATCATACATGATGTTACATTATAAAATTCTTTGCCTAAGTCTAAAATAATAATAAAATAAAATAAAAATGGAAAAAGAAAATAGAATAATATCAAGTTTATTATTCACAACTTTGATAATAAGTAACAATTCTGAAGGTCTTATAAAGTGACAAGATTTAAGTATAGAATTTAAAGTTATTTGTAACAAACTCTACAGACTTTACAATAATATTTGGTAGTATTTAAAAGCCAAAAAGTCTGGTATAAAGTATATAATAGTTAGGTTATAAAACCTTGCTTCAGAGATATGATAAAAAGTCAGGTTTCTTTATATAAAAAGTATAAAAATACAGAACTTTAGGATAAGAGGCTATAAAGAAAAAGTAGTACAATAATCTTCTTCTATATAATATGATTATTAATAATGTTATATCAATATGACATACCATATGACCTCTACTATAAGTATTTAGCATGATTAAATAATTAAAGAAATATAAAAACTAGTATAGTTTGATAAGATCAACTAAGAGTAACAAAGGTTGAATCTCTTTACATCTATTGGATCTGTTAGATATAGTTCATATCTCAGTAACTAAGATCTGTAAATGATGCTTGAAAGATGAATAAAGTATTTTACTTATCTGTAATGCATAAAATGTAAATAACAAATGACCTTAGCTTTAGCTTATATATTACATCTTTACTCATTACACTGGTTATATATTTCAGAGTGGAAACTTAAGAAGATTATGAGAATCCATTTAAAAATGATGAAGTGTGTTGCTGCCAACACTAGAAGAGAGTGCTGGTTTTAGTCAATCTTCAGGATGAAGATTATAGTGTAACTTATATACTAAATACTTTGTTTAAAATAGTATCTATGGAATGGAGACTGTTAGCAGTTATAAATAGTTCTTGAATATTAAAAGGAAGTTCTATAGAATTGCTAGTAAGTATAATCTATATAAAAAGAGGTTTAAGAGTGTAGATGAGAAAGAAGGTATTATTCATGGTGTTAACTGGATGTGGCCAGATTAGTGTATAATAGAATCTCTTTCAGTATATATAGAATAGGAATATAGTAAGAACTTCTTGTTGAGTTCTCTTATAATCCCCACTTATTTGATAAAATAAGACTGACTTTTGATATATAATAGCAGAAGCTTGTTTAATAGATAATGTTTTAGACAATGGATATATTAGTAATTTCAAAAAAAATCAACAATTTATTACATGGGACATAGTGGTAGGCTGTGGTAATTACACAACAAAACTACTTAAATATAAAGAAGAAAAGAAAGAGAGGAAAAGGAAGAAATAAAAAAGAAAAGGTAAAAGCAAGTGACAAAATAATATTAACTAATACAATGAGTTTAGTAAAAGCCCTTTCCTATATAATACCTTTCTGAAAGCAAAATGCTTCATGAAAACATTTTTGAGAGATTTCCTCATTAGATTCTAAGACTTCTTGTACTATGAATACTCAAATAGAATGTGCTTTCTTATCTTGATAGAATAATTTCCACATGGACATGCAAAGAGTTCTTTAGAGAATGACTTAAGCTTATATTTACTTATTAGAGCATAATTTGTGATCAGTCTAGTGATGATGTATGTACATACTAAATTAAATAGACTAAAATATTTCAGCCAAGCCTTATCTTTGGCATATATAGGATAGATATATTGATTATTGTTATTTAAGTCAAGAAATTTCTTCCTTTGTATTTTAAAGCTTGGAAATACATTTGTTATCTGTGAACAATAGAGTTACATTTATTTTTTCTACTAAACTTCCATAAGAATTTGCTAGATAGAATAGGGTCAATCTTAAGACATTTCAATTTTTTATCAACCAATAGATGTGGAGACTACTTGACACTATCAGAACAGTCCTAAAAAACAATCAAATTGTTAGGGTTCTTATTGAAAAAACTTCTAAGATCCTTCAATGAAGTGTAACTAGTACAGATAAACAGATATGTTAAAGATCTGTTTAGTAGCTGAAATAGAGTTTGTGATAATGATAATATAAATGATATTTTGCAAGTAAATTACACAATTGATTCTATATCTAATAACAAAGAGCTTAGCTTTAGTAGCTGTTACATTTATTATATAGTAAATAGATTTATTAATAATCTTCTGACTTCTGTGAATATGTGAGATCGAGATAGCTGTGTTGTTTTTAATACTAACATTCAAGTAATGAGTATAGTATCTTGGTTGATGAGTAAATTCTTGTAGATATTATCAAGTCTGTTACAATGAGTAGTTAATATGTTAGAGTCTTTTTGGTTAATTGAAAGAAAAGAAAAATAATTAGAGAAAGTATCTACCAGATGAAATACTAGAGAAAGTTCTTTATTTAGACTATTAAAGAAAGAAAAAACTTTGTTTAAATAATTGTTGGTATCCATTATAGAACTCTTGATTTTCAAATGTTATTTAGATATAAGATGAGTCATAGCTATATAATGTAACATGATCTTCATGAAATAATATTTATCTAAGTTAATTGTGTAGATGATATTAACTGCTAATTTTGTCAAGATGAAAATAGATAGAGATAAGACTAGCTATAGCCTCAACTCTCCAGATAGGTATGGTATAGAATGCTTTTATGATCTATAAAGCTACTTTTCTCTACATTTTCTTCAACTCTTTGAAAGACTAATAGAGAAGCACTCTTTTGAAGTACTAGAGCTAAAATCCATACAGGGCAATGTAGAGGACACACATTCTATAGAAAAGCTATTTGTATGTTAGAAATAATTCTCTATTTGAATTTTCCAACATCTTTATGCTTTTAATTGTGAAAAGAGTTTTATTAGTATAATAGTAGATATACTGACAAAAAGAAAGCTTTTTGTTAAAGAAGAATCCTAGATATTGCCATATATCTTTCAAATAAAGTAAGAGGCTTGTTATAACTTAGAGTAGGTCAAAGAGAAAAAACCTTGTATTAGGTAATACAAGAAAACTCAATAGAGAGCTCTATATAGGATTGTCTACCTTATATACTACTAGCTTATAGTCCATGCTCTACTACTTTAGCCTATCCTAAATGACTATGTATAAACCTTAAGACTGACATGTATATAACATATTATATAATATCATTGTTTCAGAACCTTCTACTTTCTTTTATTATATTATATAAGTATGTGATGATGTGACCATGACAGTATCATAGTGTAACATCTTGTGATATCATGCTAACCCTAACCTTAAGTTCAAAATAGAAAAATAAAATTTGAAAAGAAAAGAAAAGAAAACCAAGTCCACTCCTTGTGATTTTGACACTAAACTTTACTTTGAAAGATATTTATGGAAAGGAAACCTGACTATCAAAATGGAATTACCAAAGTTGGAAGACTTTCTAGAAGAATCATAGAAAAGCTAGGATATAGCAAGAAAATCAATAGAAATAACAAAAGAAGCTATAAAGAAGCAATTTGACAAAAAAAGAAAGAATCCACAAGGGCTGAAAATAAGAGACAACATGTGGCTGGAGGCCAAAAATATCCAATTAAATTAGCTCTCAAAGAAGTTGGACCAGAAAAGATATAGACCTTTTAGAATTTTAAAAAACATTGGTCAAAGAGCATTTCAACTAGAATTACCAGAAGAATAGGCAATTCACAACATGTTCAATGAAGATCTACTAACACAATGTAGGGAACTGTATTTTAAGAGACAACATATAAATCTAGCTCTACTATCAGATATTATTAATGAAGAAGAAGAATATAAAGTGGAAGAAGTCAAAAATCATAGAAAATAAGAGTGCAGCATACAATTCTTGATATATTGGAAAGAATATGAGAATAAACATGACTAGTGGATATCTGAAACAGGGTTACCACATGCTAAGGAGACAATAAAAGAATATTGGATGAGGATTTCAAGTCAAAACCTATAAAAAGAGAGGGATAAAACCTCAATATAACATCTCAAGTTCACTAACATCAAGAAATCTGTCTAATGACTCAACAATTTTTCACTGCTCCTACCTTACCCAACCTTTATATTGCTTAAAAAGTCAACAACATGGAACTTATTGCAATATTAAATTGAGAAAAGAAAGACTGGACCAAGAAGTACCATTGTATCATTCAAGAATTAGAAAGGATGGCAAATATATAACTGTAAGTTCAAAACCTGGTCAAATTAGTAACTTCAGCAAACATTAAATTAGCCAATATTGAAACCACCTTACTATAAGCCAGCAAATAATATAAAAAACAAATTGGAGGAGATGTGTATAGTAGAGCAAATAAACTATAAATGGTGATTTATGGAGATATAGAAAAGCAGATATATCATATTCAAAAGTTATTAGTAAACAAGTTGGATAAATGCAAAGAAAAAGAGAATGTACTAGTCAAAAAACATATATGAGAAATACAAGAAGCATACCAAAATACAACTGAAGATTCATCCTACTAACAAGTGTAGATAAAGAGAAACAATGAGAAGATGTTGTCCAAGATAAAAAAATATTCTTATACAAACTATATGACATGACATTGGAATGAGAATGATCCAAAACACCTAAACTGATATTCATACAAGAAAAAATAAACAACTTGGAAAATGTGCTGAAAAATTTACAATTACCAATCAAAATGATGCCATTCTATCTACTACTGCACTATAAATCTCTTCAAAAAGATAGAAAACAAGACAAACAATACTGAAAAGATATTGCTGTAGAATTTATTAAATAGAAACATAATGCAGATATAAGTAGATGAGGATTTTCTATTGGAATGTTTACAGAAGGGCTATTACATGAACTCTTCTGGTTATTAAATGGACAATGTGTATTGGAGTTGTTTCATAACTTTGACTCATTTATGCTGCACCTTACTCTTTCTTCATATATGATCAGTAAGCATTTCATATAGTAGGAGAGGCTTTTTCATGTTTTCCTCATATTATCCTCACTTTTTAAATTTACTTCTCTACTCAAGTCTTTGCCTAAGTTACAACCTAAGCCAAGCTAAAGGTTATAACAAGATTAGTATTATTTATAAAATATGGAATACCTAAAGTTTTTAGGTATGACTTGGATTGTGGGAGCCTTAAGCTCATAATGTCATTCAAATTAATATCATTCAATTCTTTCATGTATTTTTCCACAATTTTCAGATCAAAATATGTAGTTATCTTGTTAGTAATGACAACAAGAGAGTTTTTGTCAGAGAAAATAAAGTCAGCAGAGATTTGAGATTTTATATCTTTGAAAAGCCTATTAATGTTTGCAATGTATGCATTTGATTGCACTATAACTCTTTCTGCATTGTTTACCCCCATGAGTATGATAATTTATTTTCTAGATAGACCTTTAGTTATTATGTTAAACTTGAGTTTACCTTTTTAGTTAGATTTGTTTATAACATTATGAGTCTACAAGACCTTGTCAGGAGAAAGCTTTGGGAAGATGTTTTTAATCTTGAAGATTTCCTTGATGTTGCTCTTAGAAGCCTAAATATATAACCAATTGCTGGATTGGGAGGCTGAGTTCAATATTCAATTCTTCTTAAAAAACTTTGATTTGGCCAAGATGTTTTTTCTGGGCTTAGGGGAAATAAGTGGAAGAATCCTAGAAATATTAGCTTGTTTGCCCTTAGATAGGTTTTTGGAGGTCATGTTATTGGAGGAGGTCTTGTTGAATTGTGATAATACACTCTGTCTAAAAGTTTTGTTTTCCTTAGCTATAAGTTTATCCCAACTAGACTCATAAATGGCCAAAAGAAATTCTCATGCCATAAATTCAAACTCCACAATCTGTGAAATGTTCTTAGACATATTGTTTTCCAATGGACATTGTTTAATAAATACTACTATTCTAAAGAGAGAGTATATGATATTCTTAATGTCATCTTTTAAGTAGTTGTCTATCTCAAATAAAGAAATGGGGCAGAAGTTACTATCCTACAACTGTAAGTCTGCAGGTTGATTGGTCTAGTATAGAATAACTAAGGAGTTAGATCTTGAGAAGCATTTATCTGATTAATTTCTACTGTATAAGATACATGTACAGACTTGACTACAGGTCTCATGCTCACAGCATCTAGTATCACTTCCTTCAAGGTTGTATAGGACAGAGAGAAACTATAAAGAGATTCTGTTTTCAACTTGTTCTGCCTAAAACAAATTGTTTACTTGTACTTGTACACATTCTGCATAGTTCATGGAAGAACTAGTAGAAATGACAAACACTTCTCTGGAGCTATTGGAGCTCTGAGAAATCAAGCATTGTCATAGTACACTTGAATTTTTATATTTTATTTTGATTTTCTTTTATTTTTATCTATTTTATTTTATTTTATTTCTCTTTTTCTTTTATTTCTTGGATAATGAAGAGGCACATGACCATTGCTTCTTTCTTTCATACTACTATCTTACATGGTAGCATTTAAAAGACTCTCAGTGAATACATTATTTCCATTGTTTTCTTTTAGCTTAAACACTAGTACCAGTCTTCAAGAGTTATCTGTAGAAATTACCAACAATATGGAGGTTGACACCCCTAGAGATCAGTCTATATCTCCTAGTTCTAATAATTTTAGATCAGCTTTAGTGCTTTCAAATGTATCCTCAAAAGTATATATAAAATACATTTAAGCTCTCAACAACAATTCTACATGGGCTGATCAAGTAGAATACAAAAAGTTCCAATCTATTTCCCTCTTCTACACTTCAACTACAGGAGAAGAAGACAATTCTACTAACCAGGCACTAGTGATAGACCTGAGCTATACCCCCAACCAGACTGAAGCAGCACTACAACTATATGGTATGGTGCCTAACAAAATATATCTGCCTCAAGGCCTGGAATCAACAGCTATCTCTTATGTTGACAATCAGCCTACAAATCTACTTCTTTGGGATAGTAACTTCTGTTCAATCTTTATTTTCAGCAGAAACAAGTACTTAGAAGGTGATGTAAAGAATATTGCCTATTCATTATCAAGAATTATGATATTTATTAGACAATGAAGATTAGAAAAAAAGATTATGAAAGACATTCTCTAAATTAGTGAATTTGGTTATGTAGCTTGGAATTTACTAACAGTAATTTATGAATCTGGTTAGGATAAAATTACAGCTAACAATGATAGCCTCTTGTTTGGACAATGTGCTTCTGTATAATTCAACAAAAAAAAACAACTAACATCTCTAGCAAAGAAGCAAAGAAGAAACAATCTTCAAAGACAATGTCTCAATAGGTAAGTATTTTGAAAGTATCTCCACCTATTCCACCAAGACTTAGTAAAGACATCCTAGTAAAGTCCAAATTCTTTAAAGGATCTAATATGTCTAAATCCAACAACCAAAGCAAACTTTCTTATCTGTAGGCTTCATTCAATGTGAACATCAATAATATTATCAAAATCAAGGACACCTTCTTAATGCTTTCTCTGAACAAAGTTTTGGAAACTTACAAAGTTATATTGGAATTGGAAAAAAAAAGGTAAGCCCAAGATTAAAATAAT
>Ga0157358_1001059_pt1 | contig 11938 bp, 8 predicted proteins | sample AttcapACBM2_FD_111484 | JGI IMG/M metagenome (GOLD analysis project Ga0157358, IMG submission 111484) | Fungus gardens microbial communities from leaf cutter ant in Botucatu, State of São Paulo, Brazil - Atta capiguara ACBM2 | ecosystem: Host-associated > Fungi > Mycelium > Unclassified ...
GGCTTCTTTCTTACTGGCGAAAGTCATCTTTTCCTCACCTTTTCTGACGACAACATATTTGATTTCAACAGCCATAGTGCCCACCTCGTTTAACTGTATTTTTATACAGTATATCAGGCCGGGGTTTTTTCTCAAGCCAGGAAATTGGATGAAGACGCAATCGTTTTCGTTTATACTGCGCCCGCGTTTTTCCTCTAATCGGGTAGAGATTTATGACAACTCTTGGTACTGCGCTACGTCCTGCCGCAACTCGTGTCATGCTGTTGGGATCGGGCGAACTGGGCAAAGAAGTGGCGCTGGAATGTCAGCGTCTTGGTGTTGAAGTGATCGCGGTGGATCGCTATGCCGATGCGCCAGCGATGCATGTTGCCCATCGCAGTCACGTCATTAATATGTTGGATGGTGAGGCGCTGAAAGCACTGGTAGCGCAGGAACGGCCGGATTATATCGTGCCTGAAATCGAAGCCATCGCTACCGATATGCTGGTTGAACTGGAAAAACAGGGCCAGCGCGTGGTCCCTACGGCGCGCGCTGCCCGCCTGACCATGCATCGTGAAGGCATTCGTCGCCTGGCCGCTGAAGAGCTGGCGCTGCCGACCTCTTCCTATCGCTTTGCCGATAGCGAGGCAGAGTTTAATCAGGCCGCACGGGAAATTGGCTTTCCCTGCATCGTGAAGCCAGTGATGAGCTCCTCCGGCAAGGGACAGAGCTTTATCCGCGAGGCCGCAGAACTGACTTCCGCCTGGCAATACGCGCAGCAGGGCGGGCGCGCCGGTGCAGGCCGGGTCATTGTAGAAGGCGTCGTAAAATTCGACTTTGAGATCACGCTCCTCACCGTCAGCGCTGCCGATGGCATACATTTTTGCGCGCCGATTGGCCATCGCCAGGAAGACGGCGACTACCGTGAATCCTGGCAGCCGCAGCAGATGAGCGAGCTGGCTCTCCAGCGCGCACAGCAAATCGCAGAAAAAGTGGTTACCGCTCTGGGCGGCTACGGGCTGTTTGGCGTGGAGCTGTTTGTTTGCGGCGATGAAGTGGTATTTAGCGAGGTTTCCCCACGCCCGCATGATACCGGTATGGTCACGCTGATTTCTCAGGACCTTTCGGAATTTGCGCTGCATGTACGGGCTTTTCTGGGGCTACCCGTTGGCGGCATCCGGCAGTACGGCCCGGCGGCCTCGGCGGTGATCCTGCCAACGTTAAACAGCGACAATGTACAGTTTGCCAATCTGGATACGGTGCTGGGCGCAGGCCTGCAGCTTCGCCTGTTTGGCAAGCCGGACGTTCAGGGTAAACGCCGAATGGGTGTTGCGCTGGCAACCGGTGACAGTATTGATGAGGCCGTAGAGCGCGCCATCGCCTGCGCCACGGGCGTAAAAGTCAGCGGCTGATATCTTTACCGCTTCGACAAAAAGGATGGCGCTGGCCATCCTTTTTTACGCTGGTTTTACCGGAAAACGCGTTAACGCGCGCCTGCCACCGCCTCTTTGGCCAGTTGCGTAATACGATCGTAATCCCCTGCTTCCAGCGCATCAGTCGGCACCAGCCACGACCCCCCGATACAAAGCACGCTTTTCAGGGCCAGATAATCACGATAGTTAGCCGGAGAGATGCCCCCGGTCGGGCAGAAGCGAACCTGTGGAAAAGGCCCGCTGATAGCCTGAAGCGCTTTTACGCCCCCGTTGGCTTCCGCCGGGAAAAATTTAAATTCGCACAGGCCATGATCCATTCCGGCCATCAGCTCAGACACGGTGCTGATGCCTGGAATGAGCGGAATGGGCCCTTCCATAGCAGCCTGAAGGAGCGGCGCGGTGATGCCAGGACTGATAACAAATTTTGCGCCCGCCTCGGTTACTTCCTGCAGCTGCTGCACGTTTAGTACCGTCCCGGCGCCGACGATCGCTTCAGGTACTTCTGCAATCATCGCTCTTATCGCGTCCATTGCGCAGGCCGTTCTCAGCGTCACTTCAAGCACTTTTACCCCACCCGCTACCAATGCTTTCGCCATCGGTACTGCATGTTCCAGCTTGTTGACTACGATGACCGGCACGACCGGGCCAGTAGTAAGGATTGTTTCAGCGCTTGTTTCCCAGTTACTCATCGTCCTGCTTCTCCGGTCAGGCCTGCCTGCTTCGGTAAGGCGGGCAAAAACGACGCGCGCGGCGCCTGAAAAGTGCTCGTCTTCTACCATACAGGATTATTAACCGGGTCGTCCATGTGCCTGTGTAATTTTTGAAACTACGGTTCACTTTTCTCTGTGACGGGGCCAGACGAAAAAAAACCCGCCGAAGCGGGTCAGGTCACTCTTATTCAAACTCGTTCCAGGAACGGCCGTCGCGGGTAATCATAGCGACGGAGGCAACCGGTCCCCAGGTGCCGGCCTGATAAGGTTTAGGCGCTTCGTTATCCGCAGCCCAGGCTTCCATAATGGAATCCACCCATTTCCAGGCCTCTTCCACTTCATCGCGACGCACAAACAGCGCCTGAATACCGCGCATCGTTTCCAGCAACAGACGCTCATAGGCATCGGCCAGGTGCGACTGATTAAAGGTTTCCGAGAAGCTCAGATCCAGCTTGGTGGTTTGCAGGTTGTGTTTATGATCCAGCCCTGGCACTTTATTCAGGATCTGGATATCCACCCCTTCATCCGGCTGCAGACGAATGGTCAGTTTGTTCTGCGGCAGTTCCTGCCAGGAATCTTTAAACAGGTTCAGCGCCGGGTTTTTAAAATAGACCACGACTTCAGAACACTTGGTTGGCAGACGCTTACCGGTGCGCAAATAGAACGGGACGCCAGCCCAACGCCAGTCGTCGATATCGACACGGATGGAGACGAAGGTTTCGGTATTGCTGGATTTGTTCGCATCTTCTTCTTCCAGATAGCCAGGGACTTTTTTACCCTGAACAAAGCCGGAAGTGTACTGCCCGCGCACGGTCTTATCGCGCACATTAGTATGATCGATACGACGCAGTGAGCGCAGCACTTTCACTTTTTCATCACGAATACGGTCAGCGCTCAGATCGGCCGGTGGCGACATGGCAATCATCGTCAGAACCTGTAACAGGTGGTTCTGGATCATGTCACGCATCTGGCCCGCTTTATCAAAGTAACCCCAGCGGCCTTCGATCCCCACCTCTTCCGCCACGGTAATCTGCACATGGTCGATGGTGCGGTTATCCCAGTTAGCAGCAAACAGCGAGTTGGCAAAGCGCAGCGCCAGCAGGTTCAGTACCGTCTCTTTACCCAGATAGTGGTCAATACGGAAAACCTGGTTTTCTTCAAAGTACTCACCCACCTGATCGTTGATTTCACGCGAGGTTTCAAGGGAGGTACCCAACGGCTTCTCCATCACCACACGTGCAGGCTGCGCATTCAGTTTAGCCGTGCCCAGCCCTTTACAGATGGCACCGAAGGTCCCCGGCGGCATGGCAAAATAGTTGATGGTTACGCGTTTTTTCTGGTCAAGCATTTTGCCCAGTCTGCTGAAGTGTGCCGCGTCGTTAACGTCCAGATTACAGAAGTCGAGTCGGTTGCTCAGCTTGTCCCAAAGCGCCTCGTCAACAGGCTCCTTCATAAAGGTTTCCAGCGCTTCGCGAACGACTTTGGTGTAGGCCGCTTTATCCCATTCTGCACGGCCCACGCCAATAATGCGCGATTCCTCGTGGATCTGGCCGGCTTTTTCCAGCTGGTACAGGGAAGGCAACAGTTTCCGGCGCGCAAGATCGCCTTTGGCACCAAAAATCACCAGATCACATGCCTGGGCTGTTTGTGTAACCGCCATTCTATTCTCCTCGTTGCAGGATAAACCCAACCGGCGGATCCCTGCACGGTCAGGCTTTTAATTTTCTTTCAATACAATGTACTGATTTGCCGGGTCGGCGTAAACCAGGCGACGCCCCGCCAGCACAGAGTAGCCAGTCTGGCGGCATTTTGCTGCGCAATACACAGGCAGATTGTGTCTAAATTTTCCGCTTGCCAATATCCTGCCGCCAGAGGAAGCGATCGTAACAGGATAGCGAAAATCCGTGAAAAGAGGAGAAAAGGCAGAGAAAAAGCGATTAGTTACGGTTAAAGCGGCTTATCGCTTTGAGAAGAGAATCATCGTTTTCGCCTTTATATGAAATCGTTGAAACAGATAGTAAAAAAAGCAGCGGTGCACTGAAATCGTTGAGGAAATTGCATCGGGCCGTGCGGGAAGCTATCCCGCGCCAGAATGCCACGTGCAAAAGAGCGCCCCCCTATTCTTCCGCCAGGGCGCTGATTAGCGAGCGCAAAATAGCGGCTCGCCTCTCAGGTTCTCTGTCATTTTAATTAGCCATAGCGCTAACCGTGTCTGGCTGATGCTTTCACTCTCTTCAGCGCTTTGGAAATTCGTATCGCTGCTTCGCGCGCGGTGTCTGCCGTCAGCATAGAGTAAGAAAGTCGCAGCGAATTCTTTTGCGGCTCCCGGGCAAAAAAGACTTCTCCCGGCACAAAGACGACATTTTCTTTAATACATTCCTGTAAAAGCTGCGATGCGTCGATATCTTCATCGAGGTGACACCACAGGAACATCCCGCCTTCAGGCGTATTCCAGGTAATGTCGCCATCGCAATACTCCTGCAGTGAGCTAATCAGGTAGTCGCGTCGATCTTTGTAGGTGGCTTTCAGTACCTCCACCCTTTCATTGATTCTTCCGGACTCCAGATAATGGGCGGCGATACTTTGATTCAGCGTGGAGGTGTGCAGGTCCAGTGCCTGTTTGGCAACCACTGTTGCCATGTGGAAATGGTCGGGCACGGCCAGCCAGCCCAGTCGTAATCCTGGCGAAAAGATTTTTGAGAAGCTGGACATGTAACAGACGTTATGATTTTCACCGAAAAGGCTTTGCGCGACGGAGAATATCGAAGGAAGAGGGTCGCCGCTGAAACGCAGATGCCCATAAGGATCGTCCTCAACAATCACTACCTGATACTGTTGCGACAGCTTAGCGATTCTCACGCGTTGTTCATAACTGATGGTATTGCCGGTTGGGTTGGCAAAGTTCGGCGTCAGGTAAACCATTTTTACCCCGCCTGCCGCCATTTCTTTTTCCAGCAAGTTTAGTTCAATGCCCTCAGAATCATATTCCAGTTCCACTACCGTGGCGTCGGTATAACCGAAAATCTGTAGCGCGGCCAGATAAGTAGGGCGTTCAACGAAGACCTTGTCGCCTTTTTCAAGGAAAACACGACTTAAAAGATCAATAGCCTGTTGTGAACCGTTAGTAATAATAATACTTTCCGCTTTCACTTCCAGATTAAGGCCCCGATTCCAGCGAGAAAGCTGTTCACGCAGATGTTCCTCCCCTTCGGTGACGCTATACTGGAATAAACCTCTGTGCTCACGGGATAAAATATCTCTGAGGATCGTATCGATGCCTTCCACGTCGATAAGGTCGGTCGCGGGAATCCCTCCTGCAAGCGAGATAACACCGGGAATTTTACTAAATTTTAGCAACTCTCTGACAGCAGAAGATTTGATACCAGCGGACTTTTTAGAAAGCATTACACACTCCCAGGGGAAATTTTTAAACGCCGCCCTATCTTACTGTTAAAATTCTGTAACTACAACAATGCAACAGGCTCCATTGCGCTGTAATTATTACTTTTTTGTGCTAATTTTTTGTAACAAAAGTCGGGGAGGATGCCAAAATTAATCAGCGATTTTTTATAAACAAGCCACTTTATTAATATCAGGATATGCGAATAGACTGTTTGCGTCTCCACCTGACAAACGGAAAAACTCTATTTTATTCCGCCGCTGTATTTTGGCCAGAATCCTTTACAGTTTCAATTAAAAAGAACCCAATTTATTTACGCTAACGATTTCAATAATTTTCTACTGCTGCTGTTGATTGACGTAAAAAGCAGGACCCCGGCAGATTGAAGCAGGATAACAAACGGTTTCTGGAGAAGGTAATTCCCTCATAAACACTGAAAATTACCCTGTTAAGTTTTCTATTTTTAGCGGTAATCGATTTAAGAACATCGGCCGCGTTGCAATTGCCTTTTTTGGGCATAGCCACTAAAAATTTAATTACTTTTTCTATTTTTGACAGCACAGTAAAAAGAACAAAGCCGTCTACGTAAGCGAAAGGATAAAAGGTAGGCTATCCGGGCGGGCGTGTTTTTTACAGATATAAACACCCGTGCGCCTGTGCATTAGCAACGCGATCCTGCTTTACCCTCTTTTTACATCATGAAAAGCCACCTCGCAGGCTATAGCGATAAATTCCCCGAAAGATGTCATGCTTCCCGGTGCTTGTTGTTTAAAATCAAAATAATGGATCTAAAACTTCATTACTTTTATGTCACGGCTCCAGCGAGCCTTCATGCCAAAGGCGCGTTGCCCGTTAAAATTGCTGTGGCTGACAGAGACAAGGTGGTGACTTCAGGCACGTGTGCCAGTATTGTATCTGTTAAGGGCTTTGCCGCCCGTCTTCAGAGCAATACTAAAAGAATCAGAGCGGATCCGCTCTTTTCATCAGTATAGATGTGCACAGATGCACCGCTGGTGACGGTCTGACCGTTCATCAGGGGTTTTTAAACACAAGGAACTCCCCATGACTCGACGTTTAAGAAGAACCAAGATCGTTACCACCCTGGGTCCGGCTACCGATCGCGACAATAATCTCGAAAAAATTATCGCAGCCGGGGCCAACGTGGTTCGACTTAACTTCTCACACGGGACGCCAGAAGATCATATGCAGCGCGCCAGCAACGTGCGTGCGATTGCGGCAAAGCTGGGCCGTCACGTGGCCATTCTGGGCGATTTACAAGGCCCCAAGATTCGCGTCTCCACCTTTAAAGAAGGCAAAGTCTTTCTTAACCCGGGCGATCGGTTTTTACTGGATGCCAGCCTGAGTAAAGGCGAAGGCGATAAAGAAAAAGTCGGCATTGATTATAAAGGCCTGCCAGCCGATGTGGTACCGGGCGATATCCTGCTGCTGGATGATGGCCGTGTGCAGCTGAAAGTGCTGGAAGTTCAGGGCATGAAAGTCTTCACCGAAGTCACCGTCGGCGGTCCGCTTTCGAACAATAAAGGCATTAATAAGCTCGGCGGTGGGCTTTCTGCCGATGCGCTGACGGAAAAAGACAAAGCGGACATCCTTACCGCCGCGAAAATCGACGTAGATTATCTGGCCGTTTCTTTCCCACGCTGCGGCGAAGATCTGAACTACGCTCGTCGTCTGGCTCGCGAAGCGGGTTGCGAGGCGAAAATTGTCTCTAAAGTCGAGCGTGCAGAGGCCGTAGCGTCGCAGGAAGCCATGGATGACATCATCCTGGCATCGGACGTGGTAATGGTCGCCAGGGGTGACCTGGGCGTCGAGATCGGTGACCCGGAACTGGTCGGTATTCAGAAAGCCTTGATCCGCCGCGCCCGCCAGCTGAACCGTGCGGTGATTACCGCGACCCAGATGATGGAGTCGATGATCACCAATCCAATGCCAACGCGTGCTGAAGTTATGGACGTGGCCAACGCCGTACTGGACGGAACGGATGCGGTAATGCTTTCGGCCGAAACCGCAGCGGGCCAGTATCCGGCCGAAACCGTGACCGCCATGGCTAAAGTCTGTCTGGGCGCAGAGAAAATTCCAAGCATCAACGTTTCCAAGCACCGCCTGGAAGTGCAGTTTGATAATATTGAAGAAGCCATTGCGATGTCCGCGATGTACGCTGCCAACCACCTACAGGGCGTTACGGCGATCATCACCATGACGGAATCCGGCCGCACCGCGCTGATGACTTCACGCATTACCTCTGGCCTGCCGATTTTTGCCATGTCTCGCCATGAGCATACGCTAAACCTCACTGCGCTTTATCGCGGCGTCACGCCGGTTTATTTCGACAGCAACAATGATGGCGTGGTTGCGGCACACGACGCGATCAATCTGTTACGCGATAAGGGCTTCCTGATGTCTGGCGATTTGGTCATTGTTACTCAGGGCGATGTAATGAGTACAACCGGTACCACGAATACCAGCCGCGTGCTGCGCGTAGAGTAACGCTTACGGTTATCGGGCCGCCGTGCCCGATAATCTTTTCCGCTCTGCAGTTCCCTTTTCCGCTATTTTTTCAGCCACACATTTATCCGTCCGTCATACCAACCCGGTATACTGGCGCGATTTGTAGATCCTGTTTACTTTGGAAGGAGCCTTAATGCCCGCTTTTATTCCGGTGACGGCTATTACCCGTCGTCATTTAATTTTTCCGCTCTCGCTGGTGCTGTTTGAGTTTGCCAGCTATATCGCCCATGACATGATCCAACCCGGAATGCTGCTGGTTACCACCGAGTTCGGCGTCGGGCCGGAATGGGTTTCCGCCTCGCTGACTGCCTATCTGGCGGGCGGTATAGTTCTGCAGTGGTTATTAGGGCCGCTTTCCGACAAGCTGGGCCGTCGGCCAGTGATGCTGGCTGGCGTCGCCTTTTTTACCCTGGCCTGCATCGGCACCCACTGGGTCGGCTCCGTCGGCCAGTTTATTCTGATGCGCTTTCTGCAGGGCACCAGCCTCTGTTTTATTGGGGCAGTCGGCTATGCCGCCATTCAGGAAGCCTTTAACGAAGCCCTTAGCGTGAAAATGATGGCGCTGATGGCTAACGTCGCCCTGCTTGCCCCGCTGGCTGGCCCATTGGCCGGTGCTGCTTTTCTTTCCGTAGGCGACTGGCGCACAATGTTCTGGCTGTTTGCCGCCGTCAGCGCGGTAGCGCTGGTTGGCCTGTGGCGAACCATGCCCGAAACTGCAGGTGACAGCAGTGCCTCTGTTTCGCTCAAGTCGCTGGGCAAAGGCTATCTGAACCTGCTGCGGGATCGTCAGGTCATGAGCGGCTCGCTGGCTATCGGCCTGGTCAGTATTCCTTGTCTCGGCTGGGTGGCGCTGTCGCCGGTGATCCTGATCCACGACGAACATCTTTCCCGCATGACCTACGCGCTGCTTCAGCTGCCGGTATTTGTGGCGATGATCCTTGGTAACCTGACGTTGGGTCGCCTTTCTGGCCGCGTACCGATTGAATACCCACTCAAGCTAGCCGCATGGCCAATCCTGATTGGGCTGGCGGTCGCGACGCTGGCCACCGCGCTGAACGGGCACAGCTATCTCTGGCTGACCGCAGGGCTGAGCCTGTACGGTTTTGGCACCGGTCTGGTCAACGCCGGGCTTTACCGTTTAACGCTGTTTTCCAGCGCCTCAGGCAAGGGTAGCGTCGCCGCGATGCTGGGGATGGTTAGCATTCTGGTCTTTACCTTAGGGATAGAGGCGGTGAAAAGCGCCTGGTTCAGCGGCGGCAACTTCTGGTTCAGCCTGGTAAACCTGGGCTGCGGGCTGCTCTGGTTCTGGCTGGTTAGCGCTTTTCTGCGCGAGCGGCAGCGGCGGATCACACAGGCACATTAAAAAACCCCGCCGGGCGGCGGGGCTTATTTTACTTTTTAGGGAAGAGATCTTTGCGGCGATAAGGTTCAATATCGCCCTCTTTCCGCGTCTTCAGCAGCTTCAGGATCCAGGTGTACTGCTCAGGATTCGGCCGGACCAGGATCTCGACTTCCTCATTCATTCTGCGCGCCAGCGTTTTATCATCCGCTTCCAGCAAATCATCCATCGGCGAACGCAAATAGATATCCAGCCGATGCGTTTTGCTGTTATAAACCGGGAACAGCGGCACCACACGAGCGCGACAAACCTTCATCAATCGTCCGACCGCAGGCAGCGTAGCCTTATAGGTAGCGAAGAAATCCACGAATTCGCTGTGTTCTGCACCATGATCCTGATCCGGCAGATAATACCCCCAGTACCCCTGACGTACCGAGCTGATAAACGGCTTGATACCGTCATTTCTGGCGTGCATACGCCCGCCAAAACGGCGGCGCACGGCATTCCAGACATAGTCCATCACCGGATCGCTTTGGTTATGGAACATGGCCGCCATTTTCTGGCCTTCTGACGCCAGCACCATGGCCGGAATATCCACCGCCCAGCCGTGCGGCACCAGAAAAATGATGTTCTGATTTTGCGCACGGATCTGCTCAATAATGTCTTTGTTATGCCAGGTAATGCGCTGTAGCGCATGGGCCGGGCGCATGGCCAGTTCGGCCATCATCACCATCGACTGCGGCGCCGTGGCAAACATCTCATCGATAATTTTTTCGCGGTCGCTTTCCGCTACTTCAGGCATGCAGTAAAACAGGTTAATCTGCGCGCGGCGGCGAGCGCTTTTAGCGTATTTTCCGGCGAAACGTCCCAGTGCACCGAGAAAAGGATCGCGTAGCCGTGCCGGGATCCAGGCCAGCCCTGCGCAAAAACCGATTGCCAGCCAGCTTCCCCAGTAACGCGGCAGCAGAAAGGATTTCTGAAAGGTGGGAATAAATTCAATATTGCTTTTCTTGTTTTCCATGCACTCGCCTCAAATTCTGAGCGGCTAATGATAGTGCCGATGCACAATTTTGCAATGCCCGCCTCATTTTGCCCATAAAGAAAAGCCGACGGCAGAAGCGTCGGCTTTTTTGGCGGAAGCGTTAATGCTTACTTAAAGCGCAGCTGTGGCGTGACTTCACGAACCTGTGCCAGATAATCGCTGCGGTCTTTACCGGTCAGCCCTTCCATACGCGGCAGCTTCGCCGTCAGCGGGTTGACGGCCTGATTGTTGATCCACACTTCAAAGTGCAGATGCGGCCCCGTTGAGCGACCGGTGTTGCCGCTCAGGCCAACGCGCTCGCCGCGCTTCACCTTATCGCCAGGCTTCACCAACAGCTTTTTCATATGCATATAGCGCGTCATATACTGACGGCCATGACGAATGGCAACATAGTTGCCCGCGCCACCGCTGCGTTTCGCCACGATCACTTCGCCGTCGCCTACTGCCAATACCGGGGTCCCCAGCGGGATAGCAAAGTCCACGCCCTTGTGCGGCGCGATGCGGCCGGTTACCGGATTCAGGCGATGCGGGTTAAAGTTTGAAGAGACGCGATACTGTTTCGCCGTTGGGAAACGCATAAAGCCGTGTGCCAGTCCGGCGCCGCTGCGATCGTAGAACTTGCCGTCGGCAGCGCGAATAGCATAATAATCTTTGCCACCGGTTTGCAGCCGCACGCCGGTTAAACGGCTCTGCTGGCTGTTGCCGTCCATCATCTCGCGCGACATCAGCACGGAGAAACGGTCGCCGTTACGCAGCTTGCGGAAGTCCATCTGCCACTGTAACGCTTTAATCACGGCGCTGATTTCGCCGCTGCTCAGCCCGGCGCTACGCGCGCTGGTCACAAAGCTGCCTTCCACCGTGCCCGAAAGCACGTTGTTTTGCCATTCGCCCTGCTGAACCGCAGCAGAAGATTTAAACGTGTTGCCGGAGCGATCGTAAGTGCGGGTTTCGCGACTTGAGGCCTCCCAGGTCAGCCTCTGAAGCTGGCCGTCATCGGTAAGCGTCCAGGAAAGCTGCTGCCCAATTTGCAGGTTACGCAGATCCTTATCAGCCTTGACCAGCTGGTTGATATCTCCCATATCGATGCCATACTGATTGAGAACGCTGCTTAAGGTATCTCCTGCTGACACCACATAATCATGCGTCCCGGCTTCGCTGGGCACATCCTGGTCTATCTCATCTTTGGGAACATCGTCATCGGGTGAAGGCATATCCTGATCGATAGGCTCACTGGCTTCCGGTAACAGCGTACGCAGCTGTTCCTTGTCCAGTTCAATGCTCTTAACGATCGGATTCTCACCGCCGACGGTGGGATGATAAACGAAAGGCCGCCATACCGAGACGGCCAGCGTAACGACGGTGAGCGAACCCAGCATAACGCGGTGGGTTCGCGGCAATGTATTAAACGCCATAGCGACAGCGCGGGCTATTTGCTGCACGTATTAGTTCCTCTAAGCTCCTTTCAGGCAGCTCGCGTACTGGCTGGACAGCTGTGAGAGGAATTTCACA
>Ga0157358_1001061_pt1 | contig 11918 bp, 4 predicted proteins | sample AttcapACBM2_FD_111484 | JGI IMG/M metagenome (GOLD analysis project Ga0157358, IMG submission 111484) | Fungus gardens microbial communities from leaf cutter ant in Botucatu, State of São Paulo, Brazil - Atta capiguara ACBM2 | ecosystem: Host-associated > Fungi > Mycelium > Unclassified ...
ATTATCAGGCTAACTACTACAAAGGGTTCACCAGCCTTAAATACATAAAATAATAAAAGGAGTAATGAAAACAGATCTCCGAGTGAGTGTTTTATTAGTGAAACAGTATATAGAAGTTCAGACTTGAAGAGGGGAAAACTCTATGTAAAATCCGAGTAAATTTGTGGAGTTTGAAGGAGATAATTAGGCAATGGATACAGATGAATATGACTGCAGATTTTGACTCAAATAAAGTGAAATAACCACGGACTTTTGGTGGAATTAAGCCCATTATAAAGTACCAAACTACTGACGGAGTTTTGGACATGAATAAGACCAAATATCTGCAGGGATTTGATATCGTATTGAAGTTAAACATGTCTCGGACATGTTTTGGGGTTTGGAATATGACATTCTGGAAGGATGAGGTCATACAGCATATGCAACATATATTGACCTTAAGGCTAACATATGGCTGTTTAGGGTAGAATATAAGTAGTTAGCATAAACCATGAGTATTTAGTATATAAGGTAGACTATCTTGTACAGAGTTCTCCATCAAGTTCTCTTGTGTTAATTCAATACAAGGTTCACTTTCTTGACCAACTCTAAGGTTTTAAAATTGTAACAATATTGCTATGTTGTAGCAACCACTCGCCGGAACGGCACTCGTGATATGCTGACTTCAGCAAAGCTCTCAGTAGGCTATCTAGTAGTGGGGATTACAAGAGAACTCGACAAGGAGCTCTCATTATATTATCCACTATATATATACATGGCTCCTGGTCTGTGCTACAACAATATCTATCCAGCCCTTAAGTCCATGTGTCATCCTCATGTCCATTACTCATCCACATGTGTTTTCCATAAGGCTACCATGCTTTCTACATGTGCCCTGACGTCATACCTTTAATCTCTGCTGTACATATACACACCATGTGTACACCATGAGGAACTCATGTCCCTTGACATCACTCCTAACCCTAACTCCTTCTAGACTCTTCCTGATCCTTCTAGACCCTAAGTCCTTCTAGACTGTTCTAGACTCTGTCACATGACTTCCAGGTCACGTGCTCTCCATCTGTTGTAGACTAATAATTAACTACTGTCCTATTTCTGTCCACTAACCCTAACCCTAAAGTCTGTCCACACTCTCATCTTATAACATGCTATTGAATACTGAGAATCAAATACAATAGAGATTATTTTTGTTAATCATCAGACTAATGAATTATAGTGTAAATATTAGTCTTATATATAAGTTAGATAGTTAGAAGATGCTTGGGGGTTTCAGTGTATAGCCTTGAGTAGAGGTTTCTGATTTCAGTGTCAAAATACTGAAAGGGACTAGATAGAAGAATCCTGCTATGAAAGACCAAGTTTGATAGAAATATTTCTGTCATAAAAGACCAAATACTTGAAAGACTAGAAGATGGTTATATATCTGCCATGGAAACATGTTGAAGAGAAGATAGCCATCATAGAAGACATATTTATATTAGATATGTTGAGAAAACATCATTACCATGGGTACATGTCTTTGGGATAAATAGACTTGGCATATTACAATTTTTAGAGTTTGAGGAGCAATAATCTCACCATAGAAGATAGTAAAAACAAGTCCAAATATCTATAAAGTTTGATATAAGTAAGGCTAAATAAGCATAGGGTTTTATGATGGAAATAAGTCTATTATAAAAGAAAAAATACTCACAAAGTCTTAATACTAAAATATCTATATTGGAGATAGACATAACTTAGAGTTTGGACTATGACATTCCTTTTACTTTTATTAGTTTTCTCTCTTTCACTTTCTGTCCCTTCACTGGTTTCTTATATTTTACTACTCAACTAACATCAGAACCAAATGAATTCTTATTGAAGTTAGCAATCTTTATTTGATTATGTTAATAAATACTACTTCCTTAATAATATATGGACTCATATATCAATTCATTAGTTTCTTTACCAATCTTTCTTTGAACACTAAATCTTTCATACTTAGTATTACCTTTTTCCATTCTTCAGTCCCTTATTTACTTGTTGTTTCATCTTTTTCTATGCTTTCTTTAATACTGCTTCTACTTCCTTCTGAACCTTCTTTATTTTTTCTGTAAACTCTGTTGTCTTTTTTACTTTTTCTTTTTTCCTTGTATCTGCTCCCATTCTTAAATTTCTACTCTAATTTGCTATCAATGGAGAAAATTTTGTCACTGAATAGACTTTTATTGTTTACCACAAACTCCACTGTCACCAATTATTTCAATCAATATTTCTGTCTGTAATCTACAAAGAACCTTAAGTATTGCTCAAACTCTTGGTTCATATAACAAGTTTGTCCATCTGTCTATGGGTAGAACACTATTGACAACTTTGTCTCAATTTCTAACATTTAATTCAACTCCTTTATCAACTCTACTACAAACTGTTGTTTTTTATTTGAAATCATGCTCTCTTACAACCTATGCAGCTTTCAAACATTATTTCTAAACAACCTTGCCAACCTCTCCACTAATGTTCCTTCTGTTGTTGCTACAAAATATGCTATCTTGAACAATTTGTCACATACTACCAATATCACATTCTTTCTTGCTACTAACAGTAATCTAGTAATAAAATCCACCATTAAATATGTTTATAGCTTCTCTGATATCTCATCTGCTATTAGTTTTCTTACTGGTGCTTCTGTACAGTTCTTTATCCACTAGCACATATATCTGTCTGTATATCTCTCTACATTCTTCATTGCTTCTAGCCATCAATAATTTTTTGTCACTGACTCTGTTGCCTTCTATCTCTCTTCATATCTGGCCACTAGCAGATTATGATGTAACTGGATTATTTCTATTCTTAATATCTCATATTTTAGTACATAAACCTTTTCTTCTTTCAATATTAACTTGTCTTCTATCTACCCCTTATCTCCTCTCAATACTTTTACTCCCACCTCTATTTCTTCTATAACCTTAACTACTTCTTCATTTTTCCCTCTTGCTCTTTTTAATTTTTTCTATTGAATCTACTTCTAGTTCTTCTATTACCACTTCTGTCAAAGTCTGAATCTATTTTCTTTTTATAATTTTCATACTTATATAAAATATTCCAAGTTCTTGTGATTTGTTCAAATCTCAAATTTAAACTTGGAACTCTAACAAATATTTTTAGTTCTCTAGTTCTCTAATTACTGCCAACATTTCCTCATCAATTTCTTTTAGTCTTATTTAGAAACTTTGACAAGTATACTACTAGCCTCCATCTTCTATATAAGTTAAATGTAGCTAACACCAGTTCTTTGATAAATCTCTCTTTTTCAACTCTTCAGATGCCTTCTCTAGCTTTTCTATCTAATTCCATTTCTAATTTTTTCACCAGGTTATATAACAGTCTAGCTATAGATGCAAAATCTTTAACAAACTGCCTATAATAATTGGCAAGTCCTAGAAACTTCTGAACATCCTTGACCTCCTTAAAAATCAGTCAGTCTAATACTATCTTTACTTTTTCCTTCTCTATTTTTATTCTCTCCAGTCCTATCACTACTTCTAAGAATTCTACTTTCCTAATCTTCCACTTGTATTTTCTGGATTTTGTTAGGGAAACTGAACAAAGACTGTAGGGATATAGCAGAGTTGTATCTTTAAAAAAATCTAAGTATATATTGGAGAACAAGTTGATGTATAACCCATCTTCAGAAAAATCTAAGAAAACAGAATAAGGTTTTCTAAAGATAGTTGCTATTCTAAATACTCTACTATCTGGAATTATCTAAAAATTATCCAGGAAGACAAGAAGTACTTGATATCAACAGAAGATGACTAGCAAGAATCTCAGAGGTTATTTGAAGAGAAATTGTATAGGTATGGAGTTTGGTAGTAGTAGTCAAAAGGGCTAATAGGTTCAGTAGTGTTCTCTGATGATAGATAAGGGTAAAACTTGTAAGAGAACTCAATTCTTTATTAATGCCAAACTCTAAACTCTGTAGTCTTTCTTATAGACTTTTTTACATATAAATCATTCTCTATCAGCCTCTTCACTACTTTTTTACTATTTCATTGTGTTTTTTCTCTTTCTTTATTTCTACTATTATATCATCAATACAACTTGCTACTTTTCTAATATTGATCAAGTCTTATAAAATTTTATTCATTATTGTTTGAAACATTACCATTGGTTTAAATGACTTTTCTAATGTCATGAATACCATATTCCATTCATCTTTCTTTATTATTTATACATTATTATATTCCTAGTATAAATAAATGCTTTCTTAGTACTGATGTTCTCTACAATATTTCAAAATAAAGGCAAAGGATAATTTTTACAATTCATTTGTTTAAATACTTATAGTTCTGAACTATTCTCTTCTTCTCATCCTTCTTTTCTACAAAGGATACTAGTACTTTTTAAGGTGACTTTAAAGATCTAATATACTCTTTTCTCAATTGTTCATTTATAAACTATATATCTTACCTCTCTTCTCTCTGAACAAGAAATAAATTTTCTCTTTTCATGGTATGAACCCATTCTTCAACTAAATCACATGATTTCACATCTTCTTCATTAGCATTCTCTCACTTGCTTTCTTTCTGAAGACATAAATCTACTTGTGAATTCTGTTTATTCTCTTCTCATTTCTTTGCTTTTTCTTCCTTCTTTTCTTCTTCTTTTTGTTTTTGCCACCCTGGTTTTTTCTACTTTGGTCTCTACTACTTCTCACATTCCTCTGGACATCTCATCATTTTTACTTCTTCTATTCTCCAGTTAATCTCAGAATTGTGATAAGCAGGCCATAGCATTTCCAAAATTACATTTCACTTCTATTTATCAATTACATCTATTTCTGTCCTCTCTCTATATACCTTATAAAATATATTTACCTTCACAGTATTTTCTATTAGTCCTTTCATATTGAATGTTCTATCCACATTTCTTATATAAATAGGTCTTTTAATTTTCTTCAACTTAAATCACTGTTTTCTTGCAAATTCAGAACTCATTACTAATCCTGTTACCCTACTATCTAACAGCATCTCCACTATTATTCCTTTCTATATATCAGTTCTTTTCAGCCTGATTTTTACTATCACTTTCTTTAACTAATCCCTATTTGAGTTATTATTGGATGATATGATATTGTCTACTACTTTACCAAGTATAGAAAATTTATTTCAAGAGCCTAGTTAAAGACTATCTGACTCTTCTTTTCTTTTAAATGGTTCAAAGTATTATGATTATTCCCATATTTAATTCTTTTTCTTTTCTCAACTACTTTCTGGCTTCTACACTATCTTATAATATGACTAAATCCTTTGTAATTATAACAATTCTTCTCATAATCTACTTTTATTACATAAGAATTCTATATTTGTACAAACCCTACTCTTTGTTGCTGTTGTACTGGATTTCTTATCACTACCACATTCATCTTCTTTACTTCTTTCATTGAAGTAGGTCTTGCTGACATCTACTGTTCCTTCTACCTTCTTAGCCAAACCTAAGGTATAGCTAGTTGTTGTTATAACTTAAGTTTCAAAGTTAGATGAAAAACACACTCTTATATTCAGTAACATAAGAGAACTTGATAGAGTTCTTGTTACAAACTAATCCATCTTAAAGACTGTGGTCTATGCACATACTACAGCTAACCTACTCTTAAGTCCATATACTTTTCATAAGACTAATATGCTATTGCCATGTTATATAATATTATCTACTTCAGAATCTTTTATTACTTTCTCTGTATTATGTGATATATGATATGTGACTGTGATTCATGTGACCACTCTATGACAGATGTCATATCTTCATTACATGTGATATCACACCATATACTCTTACTTAAGTTCAAAATAAAGAAAATAGAAATAAAAACCAAAAATAAAAATAAAATAAAATGGAAAAATAAAAGTAAAAGAGAAAGAAAATAAAATGAACCCAAGTCCAACATTTACAACTCTGACAACCTGCAAAAGTCTCAATTCTACTAGTAGGTAAAGTATAAGATACACCAAGAATCCTTTGTATTGCACAACTGTTAAAAGTAATATCTGTGCTTTGATAGAAGCTCTAGTAAAGAACCAGAGTCAAAAACCATAGGTAGCAATTAGAATTTGACTACAAACAATACCTTAGTAGAGTAGTAATGAACATGTTTCTTAAAAAACAGATATCAATCAAAATCAAAGTCCAAGTATCTCTAGTATATATTAGGCTTGAGAATAAGGATACTAACTGCTAAAAAATTTAGCTCTAAATTAGAATTCTTGTATGTTTTGAAAAAGTAAAAAACCTTTATCTTGTTATACTTTATAACTAAGCTAAATAAAACCATCAAGTTTATAACTACTCTATAGCCAAACAAGAGAATAAAAGTTCTTAAATTGAGAGCTTGAGCTCTGATTTCAAAAATATAAATAATAGATATAATATAGAGTACTGAAAGAATAGGAGATAATGTAGAAGTTTGCTCCATGCTTATATTTACATTATAGGCTTTAAAGAGAAAAAAGTTTTAAGTTGATCTATCTACAAGATAGTTAGAAAAGAAGTTGACTGTGCAGTTTGCAAAGCCAAAGTGTCTAAGAATTGAAGTAAGTATACTGTAATAAAGGAAAGAATTGCATAATATTAAAAATACTATCATACTAGTTTTAAGTCTCTTTGCTCAACTGGCTTGAACCAAGTACATTAGAAATATACCAACATTCTCAGTGACTGTTGAACTATATCTCTAAGCTAGTTAAAATGAAGAATATTGTACTTGACAACATCAAACTAGAGTTACCTAGTAATCATCTTCTCAATAAGCTTACCAAAACATGTTAAGAATAGAATAAACCTGAAAGTCTTATGAGTATTATAAATAAGTTTACTTGATTTAAGTATAATGACAAAAACTAACTTCTTGAAGTATTTAGGCCAGTATTATAATAATAGACATGTATTAGCTAAGAATAGAATATCTATAACATAAGTATTATTGGCTAGAATAAGCTTGATATACTATCAAGTAATATAGTCAGAATCTAGAGCAGAGATGTCAGAATAGGCTTGGAGTGCTTTTTGTATTTCCAACAGTAAAAAGAGTATCTAAGAACAAGTAGTTTGGCTAGAGGCCTTATCTAGAATAGAGAGATTAATAAAGCAATTAGCTGTAGCATTATAGGACTAGTAGAGACTACTCCACAAGTCTGAAAGATTATTGAAAAGTTGTTCTTAGAAGCAAATAGTCTCTACTACAAGTAACTTATGCTGTTTGACCACAGTTTATTAGATCTTAAGGTAATTTGTTGATAAATGTAATTTCAACAATTCTGTTGTTAAAAAAGCATCATTTGGTCTGTCTAATTGCAGAGCAAAAGAAAAACTAGTCAGAGTAATCCTTAGCTCATCTGCAAGTCTTGAGTGTATTTTTGTACTCATTGTTCTATTATTCCTTAGACTAAGTAGTAACTGCAATTTTCTTTACATAAGTGGTTCAGTAGTCAACAAAGAGCCCAGAAATTATCTCAGATAGTGAGTACAGTATAGAAAAGTTGAGTTAAGAGAGCCCTTTACTTGTAGATAACAAAAAGATAGCTTTTTTTCACTATTGTATTTTAAGACCATTCCAAGCATACAAATGTTTTCTGGAGTAATAGAAAGGTTAACTATGAGAGGAGCATGTTCTGAGGGTTGTTTGAGATCAGGCTCAATGTAATGGAAGACTTGAGCACAAGAAGATTAATTACTAAGTTAGTATAGTCTTAAATATAAGTAGGAACAGAAAGCACTAAAATTAAGTGCACAAGGCTGTAAGAGTTTGCCAAGTTCCTCAAGGCCTGGCCAGTTATAATATGTGAAGAGATAAATAAGTTCCATTTAGCATCTCTAATATTAAAGTCCTTTCCATATACAACAAGTTAGAAATATTTAAAGCTTTATTAAACAAGAAGTCTATAACAGTATAAAGATTGTTAGAGTAGACATTTATGAAGAATCAATATCTATCTCTATTGAATAAGAACAGAAACTGGATGTCTCTATAATCAGCTATTTTTCTTCTAAGATCAAAGCAAAGTCTAGACAGTCTAAAATGAGTAAAACATATAACTCTAGGTATCTGCTCAGAGTTCTGTGGAAATTAGACTATTTGGGTCCAATCTGGATGAATAGAAGTACTAATAACTCCATCTCCTCCAATAGCTGTAGTAGATAGTACAAAACAAATAAAGTTCTAGGAAGATTTCTGAATAAAGAAGATATTATTTTCATGAAAAGTATAATCTCCTTTACAGTTCAAACACTTAAAAGTGTGGAAACAAGATGCACCAGCTATAGTAATTTTTTTCAAAGAATTAAACTTAGAATAGGTCTTACAACACCAATCCTAGAGTCTGTGGTTCTCTACTCTATGCAGACTACTACACTTCTGATATTTAGTACCTTAAGAGTAAGAAGTATATGTTGGATGGCTCTAGTACCAGAAATTATGATATTGAGAAATCCCAAAATATATAGTAGTTTTTTGAACTATAGCAGTATGCTGCCTAAAGTTAAATGAGTGGTTAATAATGTCAGAGTTGAAGATAGTAGACTTTATTTTATTTTATTTCTATTCTCATTTTATTTTTCTTTCAATTTATTTTCTATTTTGAACTTAGAGTTAGAGATTAGCATAACATCACAGAAAGCTCTTGTTTTGACAATATTTTCACTTTTACTCTAACAAAGCTTTATTAACAATCAAAATTATGAAAATATTGGAGAATTTAACCAGAGATCTAGTATCTTTTCATAAACAGCTCTTGTATAGAATATATATTATTTCCATTGTACTCTACAGTTTTCCTTTGTAGTACTTTAAAGAGGCTCCTATCTTTCATCCTCTCAAAAAGCTATGAAAAATGCAATGAAGGGTAGTGATATAGATTACTGAAGCTTTTTGTATATCACCCATATCAGGAATTGAAGTAATTGCTAGCCTTATCTCAATACATCTTCATTTTAACAAAATTATTGAAAGACAACATCTAAAAACTGCTTTCCTTCCATTAAATCACACTCTTATTTCCCTTCTGGAAGATCAACATTCAAAGAAAATAAAGCCTTATCAACTATCTTTGGAAAACTTAATATCCAAACAGTATCAGAAGATCAAAAGCTCCATTGTCAGCTCCAATACAAGACTTAACAGTCTTTTCCCATTCTTTGATAATTTTCATAGAAAACTTTCTACTGGTTTTTGCTTAGTAGACAATTTTCTTAATTGTTTTTCTTTTCATACAGTTAACTACAAAGAAAAGGAAATCAGAAATACTCATGTTCAAAATCTCAACAAAGTCTTTGAGAACTCCTTCTTAGATCCAAATACAGTTATTGTCATTGCTGATGTGAGAATCAAAAACAATTGTGCTACTTTAATATCATATATACACTTTGGTAGCAATATTATAACCAAAACAATTCATCAAGCCATCAATATACTAAAGAAGAATTATCACAAAATGAACTACTTACTTATTTGTGATATCTGAACCTTGGGTATACTCTTAGAAGTTTAGGAGTGACTCAGAAGTTCAATAATAATAATAATAATAATTAAGATTAATACAGATAATAGTCTGTGTGCAAGCTGTTTCCATTACATAATCAAAACTCATACCTAATAGGAGCTGCCATCTATTATAGCAGCTGTTAGGCTAATTTTAAAAGATAACTAATTATGTCACTACATTGATATGCTTGTATCTCTATGAATACTTATCACTATAAGATATACCATATATCATTAGAGATGGTTTGATGAGTACTTTCCAACACAAGTTTGATTGTGTGAATCTGTCCAGCCATTCATGAGATATTAGCAAAAAAAAGCTTTTACAGTTACTGATGATCTGATATCTTGGTTGTTTGTTGTTGCTTTTGTACATCCCACATATATGCAGATAACTCTCATTTAGGGCTTTCCAGCACAACTTAGTTTGTGAAAATTGGTCTACTAGTTGTGGAAATACAAGCTAAATGAAGTTTGTGACAGAAATTATTTACTATTAGATATAGCATCAATCAGGCTGTTTAAGTACACAATATAGCTCAAATCATCATCATTACCAATGCAAGAGAACCACAGACTTTAAAGTTTGATCCCAAAAACTCGGAGTTTACAATATCAACTTCTATATCCAAAGTTCAATCTCAAAATTACAGAGATTTCTACACTTTCCCTAATACTCTTCCTGCTCAGCCCTAACTATTCTCTGCATCCTCCTAATCATTGCTATATGCCTCTGGTTGACATCAGATAAGTATCTACTATGTTTAAATACTATTCTAAATGTTTCTATTAAAAGTCCCTGACTACTTGGACTCTATCATTCCTAGCTTGGTCAGTACTGTTCTACCAGACTGGAATATGTTCTAGGAGACCTCATTCTGTTCTCTTAAGTTTTTTCTGAAGATGAGTTCTTATTTGTTGTATTATATAAGAAATAGACTTAGATTTCTCCTAGAGCAAACTTCTTGAATTCCATGGACTTTTGTCAGTTGCCCTAGCAACTAATGCCATCTATTCTGCAAAATGGATTTTTGATTTGTTCCATCATTCTTATCAACTTCAGTTTATTGCAATCACTCAAAACCTTAAAGTCTTTTTTAATAAAAGCTCTAACAATTCTATTAATTTTTGGGACTACCCAAGTAACACCAAATGGAACCATCATGTGACCATTGATAAAGAGACTAGGCAATTTAAATTCACTCCCATTTTCACATACAAATCTTTATGGGACTTTAGCAAAAAAAAGAATGCAATTTAATTTTGCAAGAATGGCAAATGACTTTTCAAGTATCAGATTATAAGGAAAACCATTTTCTTGATCCTTTCAACAATGATTACCTCCTTACTAAACCTACTTATTTGAAAGGTGGTTCATGGCTTAAACTTATTGGTTACTTCAACTCTTTGTATATAAGAGTGACTAGAGCTATCACCAATCATGCCTCTATTGGAGAATATTGCCTATCTCCCAAGGAAAACTTCAGTTGTCAGTGCAGAGTATATCCAATCAAATTGAGACAACATATTCTCCACAAGTGTAGGAGGTATAACAATTATTGGAATTCTAACAGTAATTCTCTATCACACTTTTTCACATCTCTCAAATTCAATCCAGGAGTGTTTTCCTTTCATGAAGGAGTCATTTAATAGCATTTTTACTGTTATTACCTTACTTAGCTTTAAATAGTTTCAAAAACTCCTATAATTTTTCTTTATTTTTTTTCTCTTTCTTTTCTTCTTTTCTTTCTTATATAAGTAGTTACATTGTAGCTACCACAGTTTACCATGTAATAAGTTAATAATTTTTAAAAAATCACATATAACTGTCATTGCTTCTTTCTCTCTTACCACCATCTTACATGATAACATCCAATAGAGATTTAGCAAATACATATGCAAAGGAAAATAAATCAAAACAGTGAATTTTTGAGTAAAAAATATCAAGTTGGTAGCATGACAAGTGTTACTTTTTCAGATGTCCTAGAGATTGCTGCCCGGTTATGTGTTGCCGAACAAACTTAATTTCTACTCAGGAAGGCTCTTGGCAGTGCTGATACTTTTCCACAGGAGCCGAAATTCATTCTTGTCGCTGTTAATGATAGCGAAGAAGGCTTCTCCAATGGGCATCTATTTCTATTCACACGCTCACTGATTCATATAAAGATGGGCGCTCTTCTCCAGCAAATTCTCTGTGAACAGCTTCTGATTTTTTCTCAGATAACATGATCATTATTTCCCGGTGTTTGCTGGGGCTCTCCGTCCTCTTACTGAACCTTGTCACGAGCACAGCTCAGGACTTGGATGTCCATTTGCACACAGGTATCTTTCGGGGAGTGTCCACTCCGAGCGGCGACGTGAATAAATGGCTCGGTATACCCTTTGCTGAGCCACCCGTCGGAGA
>Ga0157358_1001062_pt1 | contig 11909 bp, 17 predicted proteins | sample AttcapACBM2_FD_111484 | JGI IMG/M metagenome (GOLD analysis project Ga0157358, IMG submission 111484) | Fungus gardens microbial communities from leaf cutter ant in Botucatu, State of São Paulo, Brazil - Atta capiguara ACBM2 | ecosystem: Host-associated > Fungi > Mycelium > Unclassified ...
GTGGATAGAGTCGGTTATGATAATAATCTTGGAGATGTTGTTGATGGAGCATGCTTGATTGATGCCACATCTGATAGAAAACAGCTCCATCTCCGTGCTTGTTACAAAGGAAGCATGGTGAACTGTTTTGATTATCGATTGGTTAGCTGAGTGGATGTGTGAGATGGATGTAGCAATGTCATTCTTGATGCTAGCATCAGTTATCACGAGGGCTATATGGGGAAGAGAAGAGTTGTGTAGAACCATATCATCTAGTTCTTGAGCGTGAGTCTTGTTGGGATTTTTATCATTTTTATTAACTAAATTAAAAGAAAAACAATTAGAAAAACTGTCAATAATGCAATGACTGTTATGAGACGCTTTGGACAAGGACAATTTTTTATTTTCTTTTTCTTTTATTTTCTGACTTTATAGGAATTTTGTTTTCTTTTTCTTTTTCTTTTAAGTGACGATGAAGAGGCACGTGACATCGCAGTCACATGACATGTCACATGATGGTGACGTCATAAGCCTAGAATACAGTGGAAAGATCTAGAAGATGACGTCAGGGCACATGTATACAACATGGTGGCCTTGAGTAGGAAATGAGGTGGACATGAGGTTGTAGCATGGAGCAGATGTATTTAGTATATATAGGATGCTAATTTAGCAGAGACTCCTTGTCGAGTTCTCTTGTGAAATTCCCATATTATATCCCAACTCTGAGATTTACTCGTTAGTAAGATCATTGGACATTGTGTCTGGTGGTTGCCACAACAATGTACTAGTTAGATAGGAGAAGCCTAGTTATTTAGATTGCATTAAAGCCCACTGACCCCTTTTAGATGTATAACCTTGTGTGAATATGTTAAATAGTACTTTCATAGTAGAAGCTTTGTGTTGTAGTGTCTCCTTGTAACCTGTCTATATGAAAGAATAACAGTGGTCTTTTAGACACTGTTTAGAGTAGAACATTCTTCTTAGAACAAAATTGTATATAATTTTATTAAGGTAGTAGTAAGTAGTAGTCAGTAGATAGTATAAGATAGACAAGAAGAGTGCTGCTAGTATTTACAGAGATAGCATTAAGTTCAGAGTATGATTCTGAGAGTGAGGCTAGTACTAGCTCCTCTTTCTTACTATTATATACATCTTCTCCTCCTACACCACCACCACTTTTATTATCACCAACATCTATTGATTCCCTATCTCTTTATTACAATATGAGTCAACACAACTTACAACAAATAATCTGACAGCAGCAGAAATAGCTTATAGCAATACAGATATAAATTCAAGTACTATTGGTAGCAGAAGGAGTAGCAGTAGTACCTCTTTGACCCAATACTGGGTCAAACATAAAAGTGGCTAAGCCATAAATATTCAATGAGGAGGCAGGAAAGATATTTGGGTTTCTGACAGCATGTAAGTTATTCATTAGGATGAAAATGAGGGAGGCAGCAGTAGAAGAACAGATCCAATGGATGTTATCATATATACAGAGAGGATTAGCTAATATTTGAAAAGAAAACATTTTGGAGAATTTAGAAGCAGGAGTACTGAAATATGCAATGATAGGGAAGTTTTTGGCAGATTTGAAGAAAGAAATAAAAGTAACAGAGTTGAAGAAGGTAGAGTAAGGGAGTAGGACAATGGAGGAATTTTTTCAAGAGTTTAGAAGAGTAGCAAGAGGAAGTGGATATGAGAAAAAATCATTAGCAGAAGAGTTCAAGCAAGAAATGAATGGTATAATCAGAAGAAAATTGATGGAGATAAAAAGACCTCTTAGAATTATAAAGCAGTGGTATAAGAAAGTAGTGAATTTGGATAGGCATTGGAGGAAAAATAGATAAGAAGAAAGATTAAGGGGAAAGAGAGAGATAGAAGTTCTAGCTTAAAGGGTAAATATACTAACAACTGCTAGTAGAGTATAAGAGTAACAAATGCCTCAGCTCTAGATGTGGCCTAAGAGACAGGAGATGTTAGAGCAACTGGGTGGAAAGGCCTAGCACTCGAAACCTCCAGGAAATTCTAGGTCTATTATTTCAGAAATACTAAACTACATACTTATTTCCAGAAAATTCCAAGAGAATAGAATAAGGATTCCTGAAGGTGAAAACTACTCTATATATCAATAGATATATTTTAATGTATCAGAATTCCAATTACATAAGCAAGGAATGATAATACTTAAGTAATCAGAAATAGTTTAGAATGGAGTAACTGAAATAGAAGAGAGTTAGAGTGCTTAGCAAGTACTTCCAGAGCACAGAAAAGTGGATGTGCAGATATGTAGATGATATTAGAAGATGTTGAAAGACCAAAGAGTGTTGCAGAAGAGCAAGAAAGTATGAAAAAGTAAGTTTAATGATATATCCAGATAGTTAGGAGTATTGGTGTGTAGCCTAAAGGGGTCTGGAGTGTGGGAAATTGAATGAACAAATAAGTGTGGATATGAGAATGGATCATGGATTATGGATCAGCTAAAAAACATGGAAGAGAAAAAGCTTGGAAGAGCCAGTCCCCTTATAAGAGATTCAGTAGTGAATGCTAGCAAGGCCTACTCCAATGGAAGAAGTAGAGATAATAAATACAGTAGTAGTCCAGAACCCCTTGCAAGGGCAAGGAGAAAGATAAGGGAGAATGAGGAGGGACTCTCATGTGATAGATGTGGATAGGAGGAAGAACTGTTATAGCTGTAGGAGATTTGGCCACTCAATAAAGAATTGCAGAAATCAGGGGATAATTGAACAAGAAAGAAAGATTGAATATAGGGACAATGTAAACAATAGAGACAATCATAATTTAAATGAGAAGGAGAATCTAATAGTTCTCAACTAGGTTCTAATACAAATAGGTTTGCAATGCTCAGTAAAGTAATAGAAAATACATCTTACTGCAACTTAGATAATGGGGACATGTTGAGAGAAGTAATGGTGAAGATTGGGCTAGAAAGAATTAATACACAGAAAGGAGTAACAGTAGAGGCATTATTGGATAGTGGGGTGACAGGACTGGTTATGAGTTAAGAATTTTCAAGGAAGCAGAGGTTTAAACTGAAGAAAATAGAAAGACCAATTTATGTGAGGAATGTGAATGGTTTTCTTCAACAAGGAGGGATCTATTGAGTATATGGTAGAAGTGAACATTTATTATTGAGGGCATAGGGAAAAGACTGAGATTGATACAATTGGTGGGCAGAAGTAGAGTATAATCTTGGAAATTCTATGGCTTGCATACCATAATTCTGAGATTGATTGGAGAATAGGAAAAGTAAATATGACAAGATGCCCAGAGGAGTGTAGTAAGCAGTGAAGGCCAAAGCAAGGGAAATCAAGGTGGCAGAAACAAAAATAAGATAAGGAAAGAGAAGAGAAGGAGCAGAAGAAGGAAGAAAAAACAAAAAAGGAGAGAATGATGGAAGTGAAGAAAGTAACAGAAAATTGGGAGATCTGGGATGAGGAAGAAGAAGCAGCAAAGTCAGAGGAGGAGGCAAAGAAGTTGGTGACAGAAAGGTTTTATAAGTGGATTCATGTATTTGGAAAGAAGGTGAGTAAGAGAATGCTAAAAAGAAAGGTATAAGATCATACAATAGAGACAAAGAAAGAATTTGTACTGAGAAAGGGGAAAGTATATCTGCTATCAAGAGAGGAGGGAGGTGCAAGAGTTTATCAAAGAACAATTGAGGAAAGAGTATATTAGACCCTTGAAGTTACCTTAAACAGCACCTGTGTTTTTTGTAGAGAAGAAGGATGGTAAGAAGAGGATGATTCAGGATTATTGGTATTTAAATGAATGGACAATTAAAAATAATTATCCCTTACCATTAATCTTGAATATTATAGAAAACATAGATATAAAGAAGATGTTTACTAAGTTAGACCTAAGATGGGGGTATAATAATGTATGGATCAAAAAGGGAGACAAATAGAAGATAGTGTTCATGACTCTAGAAGGGTCATTTGAACCAACTGTAATTTGGACTTACAAACTTTTCAGTGACATTTCAAATGATAATGAATGAGATTCTTTGGGATTTGATCAATACTGGAAAAGTGATGAATTTCATTGATAATAAAGGAAGGACATAATGTGATAGTAGAAGAAGTAGTTTGGCAGAAAATGATCTATATGTAAAACCAGAAAAATACAAGTGAAAGGTTAGAGAAGTAAAATTCTTAGATGTGGTGATTGGACCAGAGGGGATCAAGATAGAAGAGGAGAAGATGAAGAGAGTGTTGGATTGGCTGACTCCAAAAAGAGTTAAGGATATACAGAAGTTCTTGGAATTAGCCAATTATCATCAGCAGTTCATTAAAGTTTCATAGCAATAGCCAGACCATTGCATGACCTGGTGAAAAAGGATCAGAAGTGGAGTTGGACAGAGAGACAAGAGAAGGTATTTTAGGAGTTGAAAGAGAGGTTTACAAAAGAACCAGTACTAGTACCACCAGATTTAGACAAAAAATGAGAATAGAAGTTGATGTATTAGACTATATAAAAGGGGGTGTGTTATCCATGGAATGCAAAGATGGGAGGTGAAGACTAATAGCATATCTTTCCAAGTTATTGAATGAAATAGAGTAAAACTATGAAATTCACAATAAGAAAATTTTGGCAGTTATAAAGGGGTTGGAAAACTAAAGACATCTATTGGAGGGTGTAAAATTCAAGTTTGAGGTCTGGACAGATCATAAGAATTTGGAGTATTTTATGAAGGTGCAGAAACTAAACCAAAGACAAGCTCATTAAGTATTATATCTGTCAAAGTTTGATTTCACTCTGAAACATATGCCAGGCACAAAATAGGAAAAGTATATGAACTAAGTAAGAGACCAGACTAGAAAGTAGGTGTAGAAAAGAACAATGAAAACCAGACATTAATTAAGGAACAATGGGCTTATAGTTTAGTAGAAGTAGTAATAAAAGGATCTGAAGTAGAAATAGTAGAAAAAATAAAAAAAGCTAGAGATAAAGATAAAGAGATAGTCAGAGTAGTAAAGAAGATAAAAAAAGCAGGGGTTAAGGTGTTAAGAGGAGATAAATAGAAAATAGAGGGAGATTTGGTGTTGAAGAAGAGGAAGGTTTATGTGCCAAAGGATAAAGCATTGAGAGTAGAGATAATCTGGTTATACTATGAGGTGCTGGTAACAGGACATAGAGGTAGATAGAAAATGATAGATTTGGTGACAAGGAATTACTGGTGGTCTGGAGTAATAAGAGATGTGGGAAAATATATAGATAGGTGTAATATGTGTTAGGGGATAAAGAATAGAACAGAGACACCAGCAGAGAAGTTGAAGTTGAGTGAAATACCAGAGAAACTATGGACACATCTAACAGTTAAATTTATCACTAAGTTACTGTTGGTAGCTAGAAAGGATGCATCTGTGACAGGTTGTTAAAAATCATTCATTTTGTGATAATAACAGAAGGATTGGGATGGTTGTTTAGAGATAATATGTGGAAGTTACATAGGTTTCTGGAGAGTATAGTATCAGACAGAGGACTATAGTTTGTAGCAAAATTAATGAAGAAGCTGAACAAAATGTTGGGAATTGAAACAAAGTTGTTTATATTATTCCATCCACAAACAGATGGTCAGACAGAGAGAATGAACCAGAAATTAGAACAGTATTTATGGTTTTTCATCAATCATAGACAAAAGGATTGGTCTGAATGGTTAGTAATGATAGAGTTTACAGTAAACAACAAGATGCATCCAGCAACTAAAGTATCTCCATTTATAGCAAATTATGGTAGGAAGCTAAGAATAGGAGCAGATATTAGAAGGAAAGAAAAGGTAGAAAAAGCAATAAAGTTTTCTGAGAGAATGAAGAAGGTATAGGAGGAAGCTAGAGTAGTATTAAGAAAGACACAAGAAGAGATGAAATAGCAAGTAGACAGATAAAGGAAAAAATGGATCCTTTGTAAGGAACATGCAATATTTTTTGCATCACCAGCTAAGAACTTATCAATGCTAAATAAGGAAATTGGAGCAAAATTACCATCTCATAGTTGTAGGTCTGCAAGTTGGTTTGCCTGGTATGGCATGACCAAAGATTCCAAATTAGAGGAAGCCAATATTTTGTTCACATTGTTAGTATTTTTACCATAAAGTACATGCACAGGGATTTCTGCATATTCCAAAAGCATATTAGCTTGAAAGAGATCCACTTGTTTCTCTCTCTCCACTTGTTCAGCCCATGTTAATTTTTTGAACTAAGCTTCAATGCATTTTGCATAATTCATCAAGGACATAAAAGAGCTAACAGACATGTCTCTTTGGCTATTGATACTAGGAGATGAGAATCATTCTCTGGGTGGAATGATTTCAAGATCCATTGAGGAATACTTATAATAACTTGGTTGATTGTTATAAGGTTGAGAAGTGGAGGAATTCAGTGTATTTGCTAATTCTCTTTTGGGCACTATCATACAAGATGGTGGTATGAGAGAAAGAAGTGATGACAGTCATATGTGATGCTATGTCTTTTTTTTTTAAATTACCAATTTATTATATGGGGCACAAAGCCAGACCATGGCAGTTACAATGTAACTATGTACAGGACAGCCAAAACTACATGGAAGATAAAAGAAAGGAAAGAAGAAAAGAGAATTGCAATGAAAAGAAATATAAAAGAAAAATATCCTAACAAAGTATAGCAATGAGATCTACACAATGCTGATTAAGAAATGGAGTTAGTGAATGCAAATGCATTAGGATTGAATTCAAGGAACATGATGAAGTGACTTATTGAATCTCTTCTTAGATTCCAATATTCATTAAACCTTCTATACTCATGAAGAATATGTCTTCTTGACTTGATAGGATATAACCTACACAGACAACTAAAGTCCTTCCTAGAGAAGAACCTAAGCCTATATTCACCAATTGGAGCATGATTCGTGATCACTCTAGAAGCTCTTGCACACAAAGAGTTAGAGTGGCCAAAGTATTTGAGCTATGAACCTTCTTTGATATAAATCGGTTCGATAGTCTTGTTATCACTATCAACAAGGTCAAGGAAAATTTTTCCTTTCATTTCAGATGCCTGAAAGATCATCTTTCATCTGTTAGCAAGCTCATCACATTCTTTCTTTTTACTGAAATCCCAAGATAATTTGCTGGGACAGAATGAGATAGGATTGAACAATTTAGTCTCAATGTCAACCACTTTATGGAGAGACCAATTGCAATGACTAGGACATTCCCAGAATTTGATCGAGTTTTCCTGATGGCAAGAGAAAAAAACTCAAAGTTTCTTAAAGATAGAAGATGAGTAACTCTAGTAAGGATGGGAAGACAAGTCAAAATTTTTTTCTGCAGTGTGAATTGAGTCAGTGACGACAATGATTTTTGAAATGCTAGAAGAAGTAGTGGTCTGATTGATATCACACCTAATGGCAAATAATTCGGCTTCTGTACTTGTAACATTAACCATGTAGTGAAGTGTTTTAGTAATAGGCTTGTTATGAATGTAAATGTGTGATATCAATGTAGCGATGTTGTTCTTGATACTAGCATCCATAATGACCAAAGCATGGGAGGGATTATTTAAAGATTCAATAGCCAATTTGTCAAGTCTATGAATATGGGATTTGAAGTTGTTCTTATTGCACTTGCTAAATAAATGAAAAGAAAAACAACTAGAAAAAGTGTCAATAATTCTGCATCCAGGGGAAAGTTCTGAATTAAGAGGGTCAAATGAAGAGAAAACTTTATTAAAATGGTTGTCCATGTCAACAATTGGGCCTTTGATTAGTTGACATTGACATTTTGAAAGAAACCCAAGAGATAGTAAATGTAATTTGGTTGAGTCATTTGCTTTAGGTTCCATGATGGATCAAAGGATATGATCGATGGGAAGGGAATATACATGTAGTTGCAACCTCCCACTGAGTTTTTGAAGATGGAGATTAATAGGGATAAGACTCATAATAGCTTTAATACTAAATGATGGAGATATTTTGAATGCCCCCAAAATTCAAATGGCTGCTCTTCTTTGCATCTTGCCCAGCATTTTCAGAGGATATGATAAAGGGACCTTGTTGTAATACCACAATTGAAAGCCATATAGAGCCATAGGGAGAACATAACTCCTGTAGACAAGTCATTTTTGATAAGGGTTTAAATCTCTTACTGAATTTCCTAGAATCTTCATACATTTGACCATAGAGATTGCTTTGTTAGAATAGAAATTGATATGTTGCCAGAAAGAGAGTTTCTTATCAAAGATAAATCCTAGATATTTCCAGAATTCTTTGGGGTAAAGAATAGAACTGCCAAGAGGAGAAAGGTCAAGAGGAGGGGGGTTAAACTGACCATACGACCTTGAAAAGTGAAATACTTCAGTTTTTGAATGTTCTACTAGAAAATCAAATCTCAGAAGAAGATCAGAAACAATATTATAACTATAGAAAAGTAAAGAGTTGGAAAAAGAAATGAACTTGTTCTGAGCAACAAGGAGACCATCATCTACAAAAGAAAGCATAGAAACCGAAATTTTTATATTTTTTAAGTGATTTTCTAAAATGTGAAGAAAAAGAGCAAGATATAAAGCTGAAAGAATAGGAGATAGAGCCAAGCCTTGACCTACTCCAATATCAATATTAAAAAATGGTGAAGAAAAACTATTCCAAACATATTGAGTTCTCCTACCAACAAGATAATTTGAAAAGAATTTGACAACTTTTGGATTGAAACTAGTTTTTCCCAATATGAGGGTAAGTAAGTGGTGGTTGAGTGATGGGAAGAATTGGGAAATGTTGAATACAAGGGTACTTATAGGGATATTTCTAATCCACCCATGTAAATGAAATGGATGAGAGCGATGCTAGCATCAGTGGTTGATTTGAACTTAAGCCTCCCAAGTTGACTCTGGTGGATGAAGTTGTTAGATATCACTTGAAATTGAAGCCTATCACCAATAACTTTTTCAATAAGTTTTCCCAACATATTTAGAAGGACTATTGGTTTAAACAATTTAGAGGATTCTCCTTCACAGTTATTTGAGCTAGGAAAGGAATGAATAGTGGACTAAGATGGTTCTTGAATGAAAACAACATTAAAATCTGCCTTGAGTTCAAGAATAGTGTTCATGATGAGATTTTTTTTCTAACATTCTGTGAAAAAACTTTTAGATTGCTAAAAATCATGAGTTGTTAGTGTTCACAACTGAGTGAGTTGATTGTTTTTGATTTTCTCAAATTTTTGCATATTCTTTGGTGTGCCATTCTTTATTAAACCTGTGCTTTTAGAAAGGACAGTCAATTGAATTAGCTTGATGATCACCCTTGTAATTTGAACATTTAAATGAGTGAGGGCATAGCTTGCCCTTCTTAGTTTCTAACCTAGGAGGGTTAATTTTATCATTAGCTTTACAACACCATGTAAATTGGCAGTGAATTGATGGATTAATGGGAACCATTACACTTGATGCATTTTGTGCCCTGGATTCTACACACTCCTTGCATATGACACTATTTCCAACAGTTCTTATACTGTAGAACACCAGGGTTCATATTGGCACCATAAATTGTGGCAATAAAGCTGCCAACATTGAACCTTCTGTTGATGAAGGTCTTTGCTTTTGCACCACTTTGGGTATATCAAATATCAATCCATACAATGGCCATATCAGATTTTGGGGATACTTTGATAATTCTTGATTTTGAAGCCAAGACAACGTCATTGAAGATGTGCATATTTTTGAGAGTTTTTTCTATGTTTTCAGAAGTGACTCAAATATTAGTTTGTTCCAAGAGATAAGGGATACCAATGATTTTGAGGTAGGACTTTGATTGAGGAAGTCTAAGGGACTCTACATGATCCGCCTCAATACATTGAGAGTTCTTGATGTATTTTTCAATAGTTTGAAGGTCCAGAGTACTCACTACCTTGTTGATGGCAATAACTACTCTCTTGTTTTCGATACAAATAAGATCAGCCATTACATCTGACTTGATATTCTTGAAATTCCTATTAATGTTAATAATATGAGTGCCAGAATCCTTGACAAAATTGATAGCATTTTTCTCATTCATAAAGATTATTACCTATCTACATGAGGGCCTTTTTGTGATCATATTGAATTGTGGTTTTGGTTTACCTTCACCACTAATTATTTTTTGAACTTGTTCAATTTTCTTGTTTTGAAGACTAGAGAAGACTTCCTTGATCTTCAAAGTTTCTCTGGCTATGTTATTATCTTTAGATAAAGCTTGAGCATAAGATTTATTTTGAGAAAAAAGAGGATTCTTCTTAAAGTATTTGGAAATTTCATTAACCTCCTTGGGTGATTTGGCTGGAATAGGAGGTAGGAGAGAAGAGATATAAGGAGGTTTTACCACATTTTTTTCTTTGTTATTGTTTAGTTTGCTGAATACTTGCAGACTGAATTTTAATTTGACCTTGTTTCTTAATGATGTATTCTTATCTTCTATAACAAGATTGTCTCAGTGGGCCTCATAGAGGGATAACATAAATTCCCAAGCTACCTTACTAATGCTTTTGATGTCTTTAATGTCATTTGCCTTGTTGTCTTTGATTGACTTGCTCTGAATGTATTTTTTCATTCTTACCAGAGATTCTTTAATACTTCTGATATCCAAGACCAGGTGTTCCATAGCCCCATAAAGTGAAATAGCCCTGAAGTCTCTATCCTAGGAATCTTGGTCTAGAGCTTGATTGATGTCATAATTTAATTGGATATTGATTATATCACTGTTGCTGAGGTCCATGTTGTTGATGTTATTATTGAGGGCAGGTACCTTATAATCAGCACACTGCTGCCCCATGTTGGGAGTATGGTCAGTCACCTTACTGATATGATTACTTTGAGTCTTTGGGGTAGTATGTTCCAGTTAGGAACTATCCAATGCAATGACATGAACATCTTCCACCATTCTGTCACTTTCTCTCTGGACTCTTGCTGAGTATTCCTCATCGCATTCGCTTGAGAACATAGACAGAGTTCTAGTATCTTGTTTGTCAGAAATCATTGACTGACCTCTCACCTCATCATAATTATCACAAAAGTTGTTGAATAAGGCATTGTCAATGTCAGCAGCCATATCCACATCATTAGAAAGAGTCATGTTTGAAGCTTTAGAGTGAGTAGTTGAAGCAGAAAAGAATTTATTCCCTAGGTCTCTAATAAGTGCTACCATGCAAGATGGTAGTTAAAGAGAAAGAAGGGACATGTGATGTGATGTTATGTTATCATCCCTTAACTAAGTCTGAATAAATAAAAATAAAAATAAAAGGAAAATATAAAATAAATCAAAACAAAAAGAAAACAAGTCCACCTTCTTGAAGTCTGATAATATAATGTAGTGAAAAGTTAAGCTAGAAATCAAATAGTTCACTGATTGGCTTGTGATAAGACACTGTGCAAAGATTGAACATGATTGAACAAGACTTGAGCTTTGAAATGTAACTAGAGTGTTGTAATAGGAACTGAGAGAATTGTGGCTGGAGGCCCATAACCTGATAAAATTGGAGTGTAGATGACAAATAAGAGGTTCTAGCAACCTTAGGAATTACTCAGGAGTCACCAAGTGAACAGCAAATGACTTGATTGAAAGAAATAAGATAATGATCCACCTGTGGATGACTAGAAGTCAAAATATCCACAGGGAGTTATACTGACTAAGCGAGATGCAGTCCTGAAAATTAAATGCACACCAACTATGATAGGACTGAGATCACCTATAACACTTTTAGTGTGAGTATGTTGTGTTATTAAGTTATAAAACCTCATAGCCTGGTGTTAAGAAAGTGAAGGTCTATTGGAAACCAGACTAGACTGGGGAACACCTTATATCTATCATGGACTGCAACAACTACAGATGACTACGGAAACCTACGGACCGATCCAAAAGTTGGAATACTATGTCCTCCTACATGTTAGGAGATCAGTCACATA
>Ga0157358_1001063_pt1 | contig 11902 bp, 8 predicted proteins | sample AttcapACBM2_FD_111484 | JGI IMG/M metagenome (GOLD analysis project Ga0157358, IMG submission 111484) | Fungus gardens microbial communities from leaf cutter ant in Botucatu, State of São Paulo, Brazil - Atta capiguara ACBM2 | ecosystem: Host-associated > Fungi > Mycelium > Unclassified ...
CAGGAAGACACCAAACTCTCATCGTAGTTCTGTAAAGAATTATTGACGGCAGTGGCAGGTGTCCAGATAACTCCAATGAGGGTAATAAATAATGATGAAGCGCAATATTCTGGCACTGGTTATCCCAGCCCTGTTAGCCGCTGGTGCAGCCAATGCAGCAGAAATCTATAACAAAGACGGCAATAAGCTGGACCTCTATGGGAAAGCAGTTGGTTTGCACTATTTCTCTGATAACGACGGCAACGATGGCGACCAGAGCTACGTGCGTTTTGGTTTCAAAGGTGAAACCCAGATTAACGATATGCTCACCGGCTACGGCCAGTGGGAATACAACATCCAGGCAAACAATTCTGAAGGCGGCTCCGACGCGCAGGACGGCAACAAAACCCGTCTGGGCTTCGCTGGTCTGAAATTCGCTGAGTACGGCTCTATCGATTACGGCCGTAACTACAGCCTGCTGTACGATCCAATGGGCTGGACCGATATGCTGCCAGAGTTCGGCGGCGACTCTGCCTATAGCGACCTGGGCATCCTGGGCGGCCGTACGACTGGCGTGCTGACCTACCGCAACACCAACTTCTTTGGCCTGGTTGACGGCTGGAACTTTGCCGTACAGTATCAGGGCAAAAACGACCGTGACGACGTGCGTCGTTCCAACGGTGATGGCTACGCGCTTTCAACTACCTATACTTCGCCAATCGGCGTAGGTATCTCCGGCGCCTACGGTTCTTACGATCGTACTAATGCGCAGGCATCCGGTGTTCGTACCGTGACTAACTCAGACAACTCCGCTGATTCCATCACGCTTAACAGCGGCGCGGGTAAACGTGCTGAAGCATGGGCGACCGCGCTGAAATATGACGCTAACAGCGTGTACCTGGCAGCCATGTACGGTGAAACCCGTAACGCCACACCAATCTCTTACAGCGGCACCTTTGCCGATGGCAGCGATGCTTCTATTAGCTCTTTTGCTAACAAAGCACAGAACATCGAGCTGGTTGCACAGTATCAGTTTGACTTCGGTCTGCGTCCATCCCTGGCCTACGTGCAGTCTAAAGGCAAGGATATCGAAAGCGTTGGCGATGCTGACCTGATCAAATACGTTGACGTGGGCGCTACCTACTACTTCAACAAAAACATGTCTACCTATGTCGACTATCAGATCAACCTGCTGGATGACAACAATCCACTGGGTCTGAACACCGACGACACCGTGGCTGTAGGTCTGGTTTACCAGTTCTAATCAAGCAATAAATCGTCTGGCGGGGCCTCGGCCCCGCTTTTTTATTGTCTGCACCTTCGCTTTTCTCTGCCTGCCCTTATTCCCTTCCTGACTTGCCCGTGCTGCTAAATAAAACCTGCCGCTTCCCTGGGTAATTTCTTTTTCCGTTTCATAAAATTTCGAGCCATGCCGCAGCGTTCCTGAAAAATTTCCAAAAGTGTTTGTTAGCCACGCGTGAACATGAAAAAATCAGTCTGGATTTAGCTTAAGGAGAGCCAATATGGATAGGGACAGCCCTCTTCTGCTAACGCTGTCAAACCACAGCAACCAGCAGGAAAAAAAAGAAACCGAGACGGAAGCGCGCTTTACCCGTATCGAAATGCATATCGCCTGGCTCAGACATGACGTTAACGATATCAGAAACGAGCTCCATGATATTCGTGGGGAAATAAAGGATGTACGCGGCGAGATAAAGGACGTGCGCGGTGAGATACAGGACGTGCGCGGTGAGATACAGGACGTGCGCGGTGAGATGAAAGATATCCGCAAAGATATGCAGACTGATTTTCGCCTGATGTTTAGCGCGCTGATCGGCGTTGCGCTGGGCCTGGCCTACATTATGGCCAGAGGTTTTCATTAGCTATAGGCCCCGTGCGCCAGGAAAGCGGCCGCGCTTATTTTACCTTTACAGGTGTTTATAGCAGCTGGCTGCCGCTACCTTTATCCAGGGCATTCTTTCACTGTTTTTAGCGCAAACGGTTGGCATTTTTATCATAGTGGCGGTACCCTGAATTCTCATTTCGTTTCAGGTTATAACGGACTTTCATTATGTTTGAACGCATTGCAGCTGCACCCGCAGATCCTATCCTTGGCTTAGCCGACCTTTATCGTGCGGACGACCGTCCTGACAAAATTAACCTTGGCATTGGCGTTTACAAGGACGAAACCGGCAAAACGCCGGTGCTGACCAGCGTGAAAAAAGCCGAGCAGTATCTGCTGGAAAATGAAACGACCAAAAATTATTTGAGCATTGATGGCCTGGCCGATTTTGGCAAATGTACACAGGTGCTGCTGTTTGGCAAAGATAACGCCATCCTGCGTGACAAACGTGCGCGTACAGCGCAAACGCCTGGCGGTACGGGCGCGCTGCGCGTAGCGGCGGATTTTATCGCCGCACAAACCGGTGCCAGGCGCGTTTGGGTCAGCAATCCCAGCTGGCCTAACCATAAAAATGTGTTTCAGTCCGCCGGACTGGAAGTCTGTGAATATCAGTATTACGATGCGGCCAGCCATTCGCTGGATTTCGACGGAATGCTGAACGCGCTGCGTGAAGCGCAGGCGGGCGATATTGTGCTGTTCCACGGCTGCTGCCATAACCCTACCGGCATCGATCCTACGGCCGCACAGTGGCAGGAGCTGGCCGAGATGTCGCTGGCGAAAGGCTGGCTGCCGCTGTTCGACTTTGCCTATCAGGGCTTTGCGCGTGGGCTGGAAGAAGATGCAGAGGGCCTGCGCATTTTTGCTGCCGGACACCAGGAGCTGATTGTCGCCAGTTCTTATTCGAAGAACTTCGGGCTTTATAATGAGCGCGTAGGCGCGTTCACGCTGGTCGCCAGCACGGCCGATATTGCTGACACGGCCTTTAGCCAGGTTAAAGCTACCATCCGCGCGAACTACTCTAATCCGCCTGCGCATGGCGCGGCGGTCGTCGCCACTATCCTGGGCAACGATGCGCTGCGTACCCTGTGGGAGCAGGAGTTGACCGATATGCGCCAGCGCATCCACCGTATGCGTCAGCTGTTCGTTAATACCCTGCAGGAAAAAGGGGCAAAAGGCGACTTCAGCTTTATTATCAACCAGAACGGTATGTTCTCTTTTAGCGGCCTGACCAAAGATCAGGTGATTAGGCTACGGGAAGAGTTTGGCGTTTATGCGGTCAATTCAGGCCGGGTTAACGTAGCGGGAATGACGCCGGACAATATGGCGCCGCTGTGCGAAGCGATTGCCGCCGTGCTGTAAGTGCACATAAAGCGGATGCGAAATATTTTAATCCGTCACGCAATAAAAAAGCCTGCATTACGCAGGCTTTTTTATACGGCAGCTTTATTGCAGAAAAGGATTGGAAATCCGCTCTCTGCCCAGCGTCGAGCTGGGGCCGTGGCCGGGTAAAAAGGTGACGTCATCGCCAAGCGGCAGCAGCTTGTTTTTGATCGCGGCAATCAGGTCGCTATGGCTGCCCTGAGGGAAATCGGTACGTCCCACGCCGCCGCTGAAGATCACATCGCCAGAGATCAGCAGGCGAGAAGCCCGATCAAAAAATACGATATGACCCGGCGTATGGCCCGGACACAGCAGAACCTCAAGCGAGATATCGCCCACGTGCACAACCTCACCCTCTTCCAGCCAGCGATCGGGCGTTAACGGCGCGCATTCAGGAAAACCAAACATCTGGCTCTGCATCGGCAGCCCTTCCAGCCAGAACGCATCTGCTTTATGCGGCCCAACAACCGGTACGGCATAAAAAGCAGCCAGTTCAGCCGCTGCGCCTACGTGGTCCAGATGGCCATGCGTCAGCAGAATTTGCGTAACTGTTACGCCCTTTGCCGTCGTCTGCGCTTTAATTTTTTCTGCGTCGCCGCCAGGATCGACAATGGCGGCCTGCAGCGTCACCGGACACCAGATCAAAGAGCAGTTCTGCGAAAAGGCCGTTACCGGAATAGTTTGATAATTCATAAGGCTCCATTAATTCCGGTCAGCCCGGATTTTCTTACCAGTGCCTTGCCGGCCCGGTATCAATATGCACAAAGTTGCTTTTGGGATAGTATCCTACACCCCCGGCCCGCATGGAAAGAGCCGCTTTGCGTATATTGCTGAGGGCGATCCCCTCAATATGAAAATCCATTGCCTGGCCCAGCGTATGATAGCTGTGCTTGGCTACGCCGGTGCTGCTGCCGCGTTCGCGCAGCGAGTTGTTGGTCGCCAGCGTACGGTAACCGGAAATCAGCTGTACGGGCTTGCGCGTATCTAACAGCGCCTGGAGCCGATACAGCTGATCGAAAAGATGTGGATCGATGCTTTTGATCCTGTTGGCGCGATAATCACGAAAAAAATGGTTAAGGCGCGTTAACTCATCCTTGTCATAGCTTTTCCCGTTGAAAAACTCGGTTTTAAGGCTTTCTCCGGTATGTAAATTATTCAGCGTCAGAATGCGAGGACGTGAGGTGGAAAGCGAAGCGAAAGCCTGGCCAGGAAGCAGCGACAGGCCTAGTGCCGCGCCGCCCAAGGCCAGTAATTGTCGGCGATGAGAGTCGAATTTATCCATTAATCTGTGTTACCCGGCTAAAAAAGTTCTGAAACGGTGGAAACGTTCACCGCCCGGAACCATAACCGGGTAGAAATGTGGCGTCAACCGACGAAACGTGACGGATACGGCAATTCCTGGAGAGGCTGCCGTACCCGTCAGGCAGGCTGGCCGCAGGCCAACATCAGAAAACCTGAAGAATCAACCACTAGAGTAATAATTGACCAGCTTTCGCCAATACCTGCGCCCCGGAGCGCGCCGTCAGGTCATAATTGTAAATATCTGTACGATATTGCGTACGTCCGTCGTCAGCGACCCAGGCGGTCAGGTAATACAGGTTGACCGGAATGTGATGACGCACCGGCACATAACGGGTATCACCCTGCTTCAGCGTGCTGGAGATACGCGAATCATTCCAGCCCGCATCCTGTAACAGCAGATTAGCCAAATCAGACGCCTTGTTTACCCTGACGCAGCCGGAACTCAGCGCCCTGATATCCTTCTGGAAAAGATTGTGGTTAGGCGTATCGTGCAGATAGATAGCGTCCGAGCTTGGCATATTAAATTTATAACGACCCAGCGAGTTCGTTGCCCCTGGCGCCTGACGGATACGATACGGGAACGAAGCTGCCGAAACCATCCGCCAGTCAATCATGGAAGGATCGATCACTTCAGCATCGCTGCTCCAGCCGGAAAGCAGCGTGTAGTTGTGCTTATACAGGTAGCTCGGATCCTGTTTTACCTTCGGGATAATATCTTTGCGCACCAGCGTGGTGGGTACATTCCATGGCGGATTAAGCACCACGTTGTTTAAGGCACTGCGCATGAGCGGCGTTTTACGATCCGGACGGCCCACGATAACGCGGGAATCCAGGATCTGATTGCCATTCAGATAATATTTCAGCGAGTAGTTGGCAATATTCACCATGATGCCGTTATGCATATCATCCGGCAGCAGCCTTAGCCGCTGAATGTTCAGCGCCAGCAGCGAGGCCCGCAGCTGCGGAGAAACGTTTAGCCATTCACGCGTTCTTGGCCCGATAACGCCATCGGCCTCCAGGCCCTGCCAGCGCTGAAAGCGTTTCACGCCCGCCACCAAATCTTCAGAATAGATATGGGCAGGATTACTGAGCGTACCACTTTCTACGTGGCCGGCCTGCTCCGGCGTATTCGCCTGCGGAGTTTGCTCAGCGGGAGAGGCCGAAGGGCTGACCGCGATTTCTTCATCTACGAAGGAAGCCGGGACCGGCGTGGTCGGCACCGCATCGTCATCAGGTTTTGGCGTATCGCTGCCGGGCGTCAGCATATTGGTGCGCTGCAAAATCTCTCGCAGCGCAGGCACATCGTCGCTCAGCTGCCCAGGGCGCAGGCTTTGTCTGTCGGTCAGCTGCGGCCAGGCGCGGTTGTCCGCCAGCAAATCTTTTAACGCCTGGTGCATTAAAGGATACTGTGGATGCTGCGGCGCCAAAGAGGCGACAAAAGCATGCGTGGCGCCATGCTCAATTGCCCGCTGCCACTGGTTAATCACCGATAAGGCAGGAACTTCCAGCTTGTAGGGGACATTGCTGTAAAGCCAGGTTTCGCCTTTAGCCGGCACCGTCGAAGCGAATTGCAGATAGCCAAGCATAGCGTCGGAAAGCACGACGTCTCGTTCCAAACCTGTTACCGCAGGATCGGTTAATAATTTAACCCACTGCGTGAACTGCGGCTGTACGCCGGAAATCGCGACTTCCGCCAGCTGCTGCTGAAACTGCTGCACGGCCTGGCGATCCTGCCACAGAGGCTGCATATGCTGCGTAGCATATAACGATGCCAGCGTTTTAAGATAAAAAGGCCGGTAGCCGTTAGTAAACAGCGACTGTAGCTTTACCTGCGCCTGCGAAGCGGAAACGGCGGCCGAATGCGGGATGGCCGCAGCGGCGGGTACGGCTTGCCCCAGCGCTAACGCCAGGCAGCAGGCCAGGCTAAGCTTTGCAAAATGAGTTCCTGTCAGCAACATCCCTTGCCTCCTGTAGCGGGTCTGAACGATCGACGCCTGAATAATGTTATTAGTATAGAAAAGAAAACGGCGCGCGTATGCAGCGGCGCGCCTGAGAGAGTAATTCGGCGGCACGGATTTTGCTATACGTGCCGCCGATTATTTTGTGCTGTTCGACTCAGGAGGAGAGTTCGGCAGGCTCTGCCGAAATATTGGCAGGCTCGGCCGCGAAGCCGCGCAGGCCAACCACGTGAACGTGCTCGCTGTTGTTGATAACCTTACGCACCAGCTTATAGGTCGTGCCTTTCTCCGGGCTGATATTCTCCGGCGCGGCAATAATCAGCTGCATTTCAAGGCGATCGCACAGTTCAAAAAGCGTGGCGATAGATTTGGCATCCAGACGCGCCGCCTCATCCAGGAACAGCAGGCGGCAAGGCGATATATCTTTACCGCGCAGGCGGCGAGACTCTTCTTCCCAGCTTTGCACTACCATCACCAGAATCGACATCCCGGTGCCGATCGCCTCGCCCGTCGACAGCGCCCCGCTTTCCGCGCGCAGCCAGCCATCGGAACCGCGGTTAACCTCCACTTCCATAGAAAGGTAGTTGCGGTAGTCCAGCAGCTCTTCGCCGATAGTTTGCGGCGTGCGCTGTCCCATATCGATCTGCGGATTCAGGCGCTGATAGAGCTTCGCCAGCGCTTCGGAGAAGGTCAGACGCTGGCTCTTGAACAGATCCTGATGCTGTTCGTGCTGCTCTGAAAGCACGTCCAGCAGCGTGGCGTGCGTTTCCCGCACGTTGACGTTCAGCCGCACGCTGTGCACCTGACCAAAGCTGACGCTCTGCAAGCCCTGGTTCAGCTGGCGGATACGGTTCTGCTCGCGCTGGATAGTTTTGCGAATGATGTTCGCCACGCTGCGCGAGCTGATAGCCAGCATCTGCTCACGAGCGGTCAGCTCTTCGCTCAGACGGCTCAGCTCAATTTCCATCTGCTCGATCGCTTCTACCGGATCGTCCGTGCGGATAATATCCTGACGGATACGCTCGCGCAGATGCTGATAAACGGCGATAAAGAACTCAATTTTACGCTCAGGCCGCTTAGGATCTTCCGACTGGCGCAGGATATCACGCAGGTGCTCGTTATCGGCGACCGCCAGACGCAGCGCGCCCAGCGCCTTATCCGACATGGAGCGCAGCTCGTCGCCGCCCAGATAGGCAAGCTCGCGGCGATGCAGACGACGCTCGACGCCGTTATCTTTCACCATGCGCAGAACGGCGACCCAACCGGCTTTGGCGCTGACCACCTGTTCGCGGCTCTGGTGATAATCACGCTCGACGCGCTTCAGTTTTTTCTGCAGCGCGTCCATTTCCGCTTCACAGAAGGTCAGCTGTTTTTCCAGCTGGTTGCGGCGGCTGCGGTTATTGCTCAGCGCCGTATAAAGCTCGTCGCGACGCAGCCGCGCGCGCTCTTCCGCGCTGGCATCCGCCTGCACGCCGATAGCCTGCATTTCCTGCTGGAGCTCCTTCAGCATATCTCGCTTGGCATCATACGAGCTTTTCAGCGAGGCGAGCACCTGGCTGTATTGCGTCAGCTGCGCCTGATGGTTTCTCAGCTGCTCGCGCGCACGTGCACGTTCGGCCTCTGCCTGCTCAAGACGACGACGCAGCTTCTCGTTGAGGTCGCTGTTGCCGTCAAGCATTCCGGCCGAGTCCGCATAGTTGAAATGCGCGCGTCGCTGCACCACTTCGGTGATGGCGAAAGCCTGCTGACGCGCATCGCGCTGCGCCTGCTGCGCCTGATGATAATCCAGCTTGAGCTGCTCATGCTGTTCCGGGTCGCTTTGCAGCACCGCCACCAGCGGCTCCAGCTTAGCGAGGGCGGCACCGTGCTGCTGCAGGAAGCGTGCGGCTTCCTGCGCTTCGTCCAGGCGCTCCAGCAGCTCTTCGTGACGAACCTGGAGCGTTTCGTCCAGCAGCAGGCTAACGCGCGGCATCAGTCGGTTAAGCTGAGCGACACCCTCTTTCGCCTGGTCAAACTGCTGGCGCTGCTGCTGGTTTTCGCTTTCATGTGAGCTGATGGCGCGCTCAAGCTCGCCGCGGCGGCCATTCAGCTGACGAATTTCCGCTTCCGGATCCGGCTCGAAGGCCACGCCCAGATGGCCGCCGATAAAGCGGCTGAACGCCTGATGCAGGCGCTGCGTTTTCTGCACGTCGAAGGAGAGCGTGGCGTAGCGTTCCGCCAGCGTTTCGCGCTCGGCACGCAGCAGCTCCAGCTGGTTTTCACGAGCGGCGCGGCCAAACAGCGGGACTTTCGGAAAGCGGGAATAGCGCCACTGACGATCGCCCGCTTTGACCACGACCGCTTTTTGTAACTCTTCAACATTGAAGACGCTGTCGTCGAACGACTGCGGATCCCCTTCGATCAGATAGAGATCTTCCGGGCACTCTTCCAGCCCGTCCAGCTGTTCACGCACCAGCGACAGATCCGGCACCACGATAGCGTGGCGCGCAGGGCCGTACAGCGCGGAGAAGTAAGGCGCGTCCTCAATGGTGACGTCATCATAAATTTCAGAAAGCAGCACGCCGCCGAAACGCTCGGCCAGCTGGTTCAGGCGCGCATCTTCCGATCCGCCCGGCTGGCTCAGCCGATCGATCTGGCTTTCCACCTCGCGTTTGCGGCTGGCGACTTCATCACGCTCAACGGTGGTTTCACGCTCGCGCTCCAGCAGGCGCTGCATATGCTCGGTTACCTGCTGGCCGTTTTCCAGCGCCTCGCCGGTTTGTTCGCGCAGCTGTGTTAAAATTTCCTGCGCGTTCAGCCACTGCGGCGCCTGTCGCGTCAGGCGGGCGATACGTTCACGCACCTGCTCCAGCTCCTGGCGCATCGCCAGACGTCGTTCGCCCGCGTCGGCAACGCTCTCGCCAAGCTGCTCAATGCGCGCTTCCAGCTCATACTGCAATGCTTCCAGCTCTTCTGGCGCGTACTGCTGACCGTGCTTTTTGCAGAACTCGTTCAGCAACCGCTCGGCTTCCTGCTGCTCGCGCAGCCGCTGCTCCATCTCTGAAAGACGCGAGCGCAGCGACTGGAGCTGATCGGCGTGATAGCGCTGATTGCCGGCGTCGCGCAGCAGCTCGCGGCCGGTCTGCCAGGCTTCGCTGCGGCTCACCGGCCCGGCAATACGCGTCACCAGCTCAAACGCCTGCTCGAACTGGCTGTGCGCGGCCTGCGCCACGCTCATTTTCTGCTCCAGCATCAGCAGCCTGTCCGTGGCTTCCTGCTCTTTCGCCCGGAAGGTTTCCTGCCATTCCTGAGCGTTCTCAATAGTCAGCTCGCGGATCTGGCAAATTTCCTGAGCGCGCTGTAAGGCCGCCAGCGCCTGCTGGTATTGAATAGCGCGCGTTTGCTGTACATCCAGCGCCTGCTGATAGTCGGCCAGCTGGCTTTTCAGCTCGTCCACTTCCAGCTCGGCGGCTTCCGCCCGCGCTTCGTTTTCTTCATGGACTTCGCGCGCTTCAGCAACGACCTCGTTCTGCTCTTCCAGACGATAGGTCAGCTCATCGATATCGCCTTCGTAACGCTCGATTTTTTCCTGCTGGCGCATGGCGGTCTGCACCAGGTTAAGGTGATCGCTGGCGCTCTGGTAATCCGTTTCCAGATCGCTTTCCGCCCCGCTATGCTCCGCCAGCTCGCGCGCCATTTCTACATGACGATACTGCTCGGCGGCCAGCTGTTTACGGCTGCCGAAAAGCTCGCTGCGCTGCAGCATGGCGCCGTCCAGATGAACGCGGCGCTCGTTGGCGTGGCGCATATAGTCGGCGGCCACGTAGCTGGTCGCTTCTGAGATAAGATGCTTAAAGAGATCGCGATCGGACTGCGTTACGCGGATCGCTTCCAGCGTCATCCGGTTTTCACGCAGCGCCGCTTCCATATCCTGGAAAGCCTTACGCACGCCGCCGTTTTCCGGCAGCAGGTAGTCACGCAGCGAGCGCGTAATGGCGCTGGAGATGCCGCCGTACAGCGACGCCTCGATCAGGCGGTAGTATTTGCTGCGATCCGCCGCAGAGCGCAGACGACGCGCCACAATGCCCAGATCGAACATCATCGAGTGGTATTCAGTAATGGAGTTGTACTGCTTAAACTGCACGCTCTCCATCGCTTCGAACTTCTCTTTCAGCTCGCTGAGCGGCAGCACGCGAGCCTGACGAGCGTTAACCGTTTCGGTCAGGATCTCCGTCGGGTTAATGGACGTCGGCAGGCCGTGAATACTGAACGGTCTGATATCCACTTTGCGGTCGCGGCCGGCGATTTGCTGCAGGCGCACGCCGACGATAACGCGCTGGTGCACCGAGTTAACCACGTCCAGCGCCGCATAGCAGACGCCCGGCTTGAGCTTGCCGTGCAGGCCTTTGTCGCGCGAGCCGGAGGTCGCGCCCGCTTCCGTAGTGTTACGAAAGTGCAGCAGCGTCAGATCGGGGATCAGCGCGGTAACGAAAGCGGCCATCGTGGTCGATTTCCCCGCGCCGTTACCGCCGGACAGCGTGGTAACCAGTTCGTCAAGATCGAAGGTTCGGGCAAAAAAGCCGTTCCAGTTAACCAGCGTTAGCGAGCGAAATTTTCCGCGTTCAATCATTCTTCTTCCTCCGCCTGGCCGGCGTCGTTACCCTGCTCTTCTTCGTTCTGGCGGGCCTGGCCGCTTTCCGTAAACATTGCCTCGCCGTCTCTGATCATTCTCAGCTGCGCTTCGCGAGGATCGTCCCCGCTACGCACGTCGGCGCCAAAGCGGAACACGGATTCGGTGATGCGGAACTTGCTGCTGTCATGGCCCATAAACCACACCATGCCCAGACGACGCAGGCGGCTTAAGGAGGCGCGCATTTTTTCATGCAGCTTCTGACGGTCCAGATCCGAACCGGTTGAGCGCTGGTTTACCAGCTTAAGCAGCTTGCTTTCATCCGCCAGCGTCAGCAGTTCGTCGTACAGCTCCTGCTGGGTGAAGATGCCTTCATTGGCCAGCCGCTCGGGGCTGAGGTAAAGCCAGCACAGGACTTTGCCCACCATCATATCCAGTTCGGAAAGCACCGAACGCGCAATCAGCGTGGTAGAGCGCGGACGCAGATAGAAAAAGCCTTCCGGCGCGCGGATCAGCTCCACGTTATAGCGCAGATAAAACTCTTCCAGATATTCCTGGTAATCCATCAGAAAAGCGTGGTTGTCCAGCTCCTCAATACCGATATGGCGGCCCGCGCGCAGCTGGCTGTCGAGCGCAGGAAATAACGGATTAGCCAGCGCCATCGCCAGCTTAACCGGCATCACTTGTTCAATATTTATCGATGACATGCGCCTGTACCTTGGCTCCGTAATCATTAATGGCCTGCCACTCGGCGGGCAGACCGGAAAAATC
>Ga0157358_1001064_pt1 | contig 11898 bp, 8 predicted proteins | sample AttcapACBM2_FD_111484 | JGI IMG/M metagenome (GOLD analysis project Ga0157358, IMG submission 111484) | Fungus gardens microbial communities from leaf cutter ant in Botucatu, State of São Paulo, Brazil - Atta capiguara ACBM2 | ecosystem: Host-associated > Fungi > Mycelium > Unclassified ...
ACCATCGCATGATCGGGAGGATGAGAATCCAGGATACAATAAAGTAGAGAATGAAAGTTCCCCACATATTGCAGGAATGAACAGCTGCAAGAACCACCAACCAATAAAGTGGGAGTCGTCCAGAACTCTGTGAATGTGTATCTAGTGTTTCTTATTGTCAAACTCTCTACTACTTCTGATGACCTGATTCCAAGAAAATGTTCTAGTCTTCCTTCAGACTCAGTTATTATTGATGGAAAAGAAGAGTAGGAGATAAAGAAGATCTTGGATAGCTACTACATTATAGAAGATATCAGTATTTGATCAAATGGAAGAGTTTCAGTCTAGAGACAAAATTCTAGAAAAAGTTTTTCAGACTTTCAGAGCATCAAATTTCAACTAATACCCCTTGTTTTGAGTTGTAGCAATCTAAAAGGGGGGGGGGGGGGGGGAAAAAAAGGGGGGGTGTTTATTTTGCCAAAAAAAAAAATATAAAAATTAATGATAATGTGTTGTGGGAGTGAAGGAAGAAAAGGGGGGGGGGGGGGGGGGGAGGTGAATATAAGGGAGTCTGTTACTTTGCCAAAAACTGAAATTCAAACACTGCCAATGCCCTTTGCCAAACCCATAGACTTCTCCCCTTCCAAGTCTTAAGCCTTGACTGCTGCTGCTAACTCTACAGGATTTGTTAAGTCACCTTCGTAGTAACGCATGAGTTTGAAGCTCCCTACTTTGGATACGTGCAGACGTGCTTTGTAAAATCATTGGAACCCTGTGAAGGTCCTTTACACTTTTCTAAGCCTCACAGGAGATCACTGGCAGTACAGGTTCACCCTCTCAGCATACACAATCGTCAATCATGGCACTGACAAGGAAATTCCGGAAATTCGAGCTACCATCAAGTACACATCAAGAGATGATCAGGAAGTGATGTTGACTTCGTCATGAATCACAAAATCCTTGTGAATCCCGAAAGGTCGGGCACGAATGTATTGTTACACTGCAATATAACTCTGGGAAATTGTTCCGTGTAACACGCCAAAAACACCGAAGGTGCAACGAAAGTGGCCACAGAGCGGAGCAGACCGGTCATTTTATTATTATTATTAATGCGTGCCAAATCAGAGTGGATACAAAACTCGGCATTTCATTCCTATGAGCAACAGCCTGGGGCTGTTTGGTTGGTGGGCTGATTAACACGAACGGCACCGTCAGCCGGAACACCAATCATCGGACTCGCAGCATCTGCTTGAGAATCAATGAGACGAGTCTTGATATCCCTAAATTTGTGTGACTTGGCAATTTGAAAAGCATCGGGAACGACGCACCTAGCAAGCGTGAAGAATGCCTCCTCGACACCCTCGTTAACCTTCGCCGATGTTTCCATGAAACGGATGTCGAGTTCATCCGCGAGTTCACGGCCCTGCTCTTCGCTGACCGCTCGCTTCTCCATCCAATCCGATTTGTTACCAATAAGAATCTTATTAACACCTTCTGAGGCATGTTGCTCAATGTTCGAGTGCCAGGTCCGAATGTCTGACAGTTTCTGAGCGTGAGGCTTTTGGGAAAATCGAGAGGAATGCACTACGAACTATTAAAGGATCGCTCGTCCGTGACATCATATACCAAAAGAATGCCCATTGCTCCACGGTAATATGCCGTAGTAATTGTTCTAAAACGTTCCTGGCCTGCAGTGTCCCACTAATTGAATCAGCCGAGTGTTAATGCGCAGTGAGTGTGATGGGAAGCACTATCTGAAGCTTGATGCGATTTCCGTCTAGTTCTATCGTGCGGATCTTGAAGTCAATACCGATCGTTGTGATAAAAGAAGGAGTCCATGCATCGTCGCAAAAACGAAGGAGAAGGCAGGACTTGCCCACACCTGTCAGTGGGCGGCTCAGAAACAGCGCAAATGTAGGTATGATATAACGTACCAGAATCACCGATGAGCAGGAGCTGTTGTCTGTGTGATCGGTTTGAGAACTAAGAGAACACTAACGAATCCGCTTACCTTGATAAGAAAGTCATAGTGAGGTGGAGGCATGTTGTGATCAGCAAGAAAGAACTGTCATCTTCCATATGGTACGTGTGGGAATAAATATCAATTATTGATCTCGACTAGTGAATTATTAAATTAATTACTTAATCATCTTCACACGGCGGACATAATGCTTGGTGACAATGTCACTATCATCACCTCATGTTCCCATCTCTCTTTTTCTATAAGCATCTAGCATCGTTACAGTGGTGCCGCCATCTTACCAAGTCATCTGTAGCTGGAAAGTGGAAAGTGTTATGAAGCCTCACATCTAGTTGTTGGGATAATTGTCATATACCAAGTCCAACCCCGAAAATAGCCCATCTTCCATGGTGGTGCTATCCCAGTCCAACATCTGTTGTTAACCCATCTTTTATAATAGTGTTATTCCATAACTTTGTGGTGATGTTCACCTTTGTCCAATTTCTGTGAGTAAGTTTACTTCTATCCAACTCAGTCTTCCAGAGCAGAGTTCTCCTATTCTAATATCCTGTTAGCATTCCACCACTGAAACCTCTGCTTGGGACTGTACTCTGAGATACCCAAGTTCTTCTTTTATTATACTTGTATACAAGGACTAGTAGGTACACTATATTTTCTAGTCTGATAGTTAAATATGAATATTGTTGAACATCAACTCCAGTATTTTATGGTAATATACTTTCTTATCAGAACTCACTTCTCTTGAACTCTGTTCTTCTTCTAAAGTTGCAACCCTGTGGCAGACAGATGGTATAGTATATAAGCTGAAGCCAAGATTGTTCTGGAAAGTTTGTAATACTATGCTCTTTGTATGGATTTCTATACTTGGTACAAACTCCAAGTAAACTCCACAGATTTTTGTTCTTTGGTGTGAACCATACCTAACAATAATAATAGCAACCAGACATTGTATATATTATGATAACAAACTGTAAATTTACCATCTCTTAAGATTATATTTTTAATATTACTATAAGATCTCTCTAAAATTATTGTTGTGGTCCTTGTGTTATATATATATACTAATTTGGGCTTATATGGTCTTTCTCTCAGATAATGTTTTTTATTTGATCTACAATTTCCAACTTGATTTAGTGTAAATTAACACTTTTCATATTACTTCTTACACATTATTCTAAGACCTTTTGTTAGATTTAGTTCATATCTTGATGATTGTCTATAGAGAGTGTATGGGAGATGAAGTATAACACTTAATTTTGATATATAGAATACAAATGATAAATAACCTTTGACTTCAGCTTATTGTTACAATTTAAAACTCAGGGTTTAGTTAAGAAAAAAACCTTATATAGAGTTTATGTTGGCTAAGATATGATATCACAAAGATAATTTATGATATTTCTCTCCATTTTGCACTCTTATTATGGGTTACTTTGATCTTATTCAGTTAATAGTCTAACAAACTGCTGAGTAATACTGGAACTAACTATATAGTTCTACTAATGCTTGAACTAGAACTGTGTAGTCCATACTGTGCTAATATTACTTATAAAGAAATCTAGTATAAAACAACAAACCTCAGCTATTCACATATATTTGTGTTGGACTGAGTACTTGTTTTAATAGGTTATAGGCTCCAACTCAGAAAATTGAAACAAAAACAATAACACTAAACTAACCCTTGACATCCTCAACATTATCTTACTCTAATATACAACAACCAAAAACATTCAGAATATTGGGTATATTATATAAACTGCCTATATTTACAGAAAATAACAAGTTTGATAGTACTAATTGAATAGTATTTAAAACCTACTAACACTACTAACTCTGAAACAACAAGTACTACAACTATAAAACTTAAGGACCACACAATTGATACTATCTCTTGAGACTCTAATAAACCTACTACAAGTGAGTAAAGAGTCAGAAATGCTTGGTCTAAAGGGCTATTACTATGCAACATTCAGAATCCTATCAGACTTGGAGCAGATATCTCTGGTACTGCAGTAGAACTCTGGAGGTCATTGACAAAATTATATAATACATAAAAAATATAGATAATTTTAAAAGAATAATACTATATAATATATTAGCAACATGTTAATTTTATATAATAAATGGTTAGAAGTGGCAAAGTTACATACTAAGAAACAGCTAAAAAGTTTGTGACTGCATGATGGTAATAACTTTCCAAGTTATATCATACAAGTTAGGCTACTCTGGCAGAGAGTTAATTCTATGGGTAGAACAATCAATAATGCATTATTTTGCATTATTATCCTTAGCTTATTATCTACATCCTGTAACCCTATTATGGCTATACTGTATACCACTACTTCATCTATAAATACTCTAATCCAACTTGATGTACATTGGCTCCAGATTAGTAACTATGGAAAGAAAAGGGATAAATTCATTAACATTATCTACTGTTTTACAAGCAAGTGCCTTATAACAAATAATATGTACCAATCTAAACTACTGATGATCTGGACACTCTATTGAGAATTGCTACTAGCTGGGTAGTCAAAAACAAGAACAATTCTCTCCTAACTTTGGAAAACATCAACAGTAACAGTAACAATAGTATAATCAATAAACTTACTAGACAGAATTTATACTATAGCAGCAGCAAAACCAAAAACTTTACTAATAGCATTAGCCACTACAGTCCTACAATATAGTTGTAGATGATAGTAATACTAGTGTGGTTATAAAGAGGATAAGAAAGGCTATCATTCTAATAGTAGAAGTAGGCTAGATTAATGAAAGCTAGGATTGTTACATAGGGATTTGCCTAGATTCAAGGAGTAGACTTCAAAAATATATATGTAGCCATGGTAAGGCTGGAGTTCTTCTGGATACTGCTTGCAATTGTTACTTTGAAAAGACTTAAGTTATGATAGCTTAATTTTGTAGTAGCATATTTGAATAACAATATTAACTTTGATATCTATATAAAGTAGCCTAAGGATTTTGTGAAGGAGGGAGATAATATAGTATAAAAGCTTCACAAAACCTTGTATGGTACTATGGAAGGAGATTATGACTGGTTCAAAATATAAGTCAGACTTGAGTTCTCTTGTGTTAATCCAATACAAGGTTCTTTTCATTGACCAACCCTAAAGTCTTTGATTTGTAACATTAGAACTTGATTTCTACTTTTGGGAACTGCTCAACACCGAGCCCTCCCTTTACTTTACTCTATAAGCAATTACAAGCTGTGTTGTGGCAACTACTTATCACAATAACAAATGACAGCACAAATGAGTAAATCTCTTAGATCAGATATAATATGGGAATTTTACAAGAGAACTCGACAAGGAGTCTTTGCTAAATTAGAGTTTTATATATACAAAGTACACATGGTCTGTGCTACTAATAATTACGCCTGCCCTTATGTCCATACTACAACCTCATGTCCATCTCATTCCCTACTTAAGACTACTATGTTGTATATATATGCCCTAACATCATCTTCTAGATCTTTCTCCCATGTTCTAGGCCTATGATGTCATATCATGTGACCTATCATGTGACTGTAGTGTCACATGCCTTTTCATTATCCAAAAGAAAAAGAAAAAGAAAATAAAATCAATATAAAATTAGAAAAATAAAATAAAATAAAATAAAAATTGTTAGTGTCCAAAGCATCTCATAACAAGCTGGACCTACTATCCAGATATGCCATAATAGGAAGAAATTCACAATTATATGCATATATACAGATGACATGATAGATCTTTAGATATAGAAGAGACAGAAAGGATAAAGTGAGAACTAGAAAAGTATTAGTGTGAAAACTATAGAGATAGTAGACCACATGTCATGAATTAAGTAATACTACTACTGGTAGGAATTTCACTATTATTAAATGATAGATTAGAGACAGAGAGGAGTAGGATGAAATAAAAAAAGTTTCTTATCATAAGACATTAGGTTTACTAATATAGTTATAGGTAGCCACTTGACTAGATCTCTCATTCATAGTAAACTTTTTGTCTTAATTTACAGCAAATCCTGGAAAAGTCTGCTAAGAGATAATATATGATTGCCTATATTAAAGATACTATATATTATGGAAGAATCATCTATATCTATAAAGCAAGCCTCTAGCCAGTTGGTTTTGTTAATTTTAATTATGCTAATGACCATAATATACAAAGATTAACTAATAGCTATGTTTTTCATGTAGAGAGAGACCTAGCATCTTAGTTGACTAAACAACAAGAAATAGTAGCCATATTTACAACCAAGGCTGAGTATATGGCAGTATTTTGAGCTATATTATAGGTGATGTAGTTATTCTCCTTATTTGATAAAGCTTTATTACTTCAATAACAACCTATTACACTATTCATTAACAATTATGGCACAATTGACATAACAAAGACATTGTCAAGATCATAAGAAGTGAACTTAGTTTTTTATTATTTCTTTTCTTATTTTCATTTTCATTTCAATTTATTTTCATATTTTCTATTTTTAGAATGCTGGGGTTAGAAGTGATTGGTCACACTGTCAAATTAGTCACATCTGATGGTATAGTCACAACATTGATCATGGAACTTAAGAGAAGGAAGCAGAAGGTTCTAAAACAAAGTGATGTCATACAATATGGACACCACATGTTAGCCTCATGCTTTACACATGGTCATTTAGGGCAGGGTACACAGTAGCTAGCACAGACCATCTGTAGGAGTATATAAGATAGATTATTTTATAAAGAGCTTTTTATTGAGTTCTCTTGTGTCTTCTTTAATACAAGAGTTTGACCTCTGAATCCACTCTAAGGTTCTAAGGTTATAACAGACATACTGAGGGCACAAGTAAGCAAAACACATTGATATGCACTACCACTTTGTTAAAGAGAAGATAGAAAGAGGGAAATTTATACCAGTCTATGTTCCAAGTAAAGATAATATGGCAGATCTATTGGTAAGACCACTTTTAAGAGAAATAACAAGAAACTCAACAATAGACCTCAGATTGTACTTGCTAGGAGAGAAAGAGAGAATTAAGTAATGTGGTAAATTAGGTAACTATCATACATAAGGGAGTGTTGGCTAAGATATGATGTTACAAAGACAATCTATTATATTTCTCTCCATTTTGCACTCTTATTATGGATTACTTTGATCTTATCCAGTTAATAGTCTAATAGACTGCTGAGCAATGTTGGGACTAACTATACACTTCTACTCATATTTGAACTAGAACTATGTAGTCTACATTATACTGATATTACTTATAAAAAACTCTAGTATAGAACAACAAAATTCAGTTATTCATATATATTCATGTCAGACTAAGATAAGTTTACTGGACTTGATTATTATAAAACCTAAGCTAATAGTAGTATTTAGTACTTGTTTCTAATAGTTTACACAAGAGATTTACATAAGAAAACTTGGTAAAGTTCTTAGTACAAGTATATCTACTTTATATATCTCTAGTGTATAATCTATGTGCACTTATATCTAGCCTACTCTAAATATTATAAGTTATATAGATAAAAGTCATTATACTATATAATATATAATATTATTCTTCTGATGTGTCACATGTGATGTAGAAAAGAGACAAGTCTATTGTCTTTGATTCTGATAATATTTGTTTTTAATATAGTTATTTTGGTATTAGAACTCCAAAGTTATTTAGCCTTATTTTGATTAAAATTCTACTAGTATTTTGATCTCTTATAATAGGCTTATTTCTATCAAAAAACTTTATAGTTGTTTGGCTTTATTTTTATTTTCTATACAACCTAAACTTCTTTTAGTATTTTTCTACTGAAATATTCACTCAGAGATCTGTTTAATTACTCCTTTAGTTACTTTATATATTTAAGACTAGTAATTACTCTGTAATAGCTAGCTTGATAATTGACTAAAGTTGATATCAAACTCTGGTGTCAATGATGATACACTTACTTTTCTTCTTATAACTTCTAATTTCTTCTTCTAAGATCTTTCTCTGATATTGTAACCCCACAGCTTGTAAGAAGCATAATACATAAGTTGAGGCTAAGGTTATTCTGGAAAGTTTGTATCTTCATTGGAATTTAATAAGTTCCTATTTTTTTAATTTTCTTCTTTAGACTTAGCTAAGGAATGTGACATTATATTATATGTATATTAATCAGAAATGTTACAAAGCATGATGTAAGTATAATATATAACATATATATCACAGTTACACAGACATATAACTTGGTCAAATATTATAGAAACTATTAAAACTTGGTTATAGCTTTAGAGTAGATTAGATATACATAAATATTAGACACAGTTCACATCTCATTATTCAAAATCCAATAAGAGTCTCTTGAAAGTCCAAATGGTTAGTTAAGCATTATCTGAGAATATGGAAGCAGGAGTTAGAATAACCTTTAGCTTATATACTACATCTCTATAAGTTACACTAGTTGTATATTTTGGAAAAGTACTTAGAGAACTAGGAAAATGAGGCCACCAGAAGATGATGAGGTATACTATTGCTAATACCAGAAAATAGTATCAGTTTTGGTCAATTTTCAAAATAAGACTATTACAGTGTAAACTACTAGTTTATATACCAAGTATACTATCTAGAATAGTTATCTAGAAATGGAGACTGCTATGCAAATTATCCTAGTTTCTAATGATTCTCAAATATTAGAGATGGAAATTCATGGAGTTGACAAGAGTCTAACAAAAACATCTGAGATAGAATAGAGATGATTGATTTACACTAGAAGAAGTTAGAAAGTGCAGATAAGAAGAAAGGTATTATATATAAGTTAAGATAGATGTGACTAAAATAGGATGTGATAATAGACCAAGTTCTGAAGTGCTATGACTTAAACCTCAAAGTATTATATATATACATATGGTAAACATATTGTAATATATGTGTGGCATCACACTAACTTCCAATCTTAAGTCCAAAGATAAGAAAATAAAATAAAAATAAAAATAAATAAAGTCTACTATCTTTAACTCTAACATTACCTCTTTTCAAGGTTTCTTCTTTGGAAAAACTGAATTCCATTTTGCCAGTTTCTCTCTAACTTTCTCAAATATTCTTTCTTAAATTTTTCATTATCCTACCTATATAACATCTTTACTATATATTTTTCTGATAACTTCTTTCTTTTAAAGTCTTTTTTTATTCTATTCAACTTCTCTTGTTATCTTACTTCTATGCTCATCCTCCTCTTAAACTTTACTATTTCTCTTGTATTCTCTAAATCATCCTTTCTTTTCCAAGTATTATTTTCTGCTATAAACCTCTTCCATTGTACCAAATACTTTATGACTCCTCTTATTTTTATTTTGTTTAAAATTTTTTCCACTTTCCATTCTTTAACTCTATCTATTTTTACTAGTTTTATCTTCTGCCTCTCCACTTGCTGCCCCTCCACTTGCTCTCTATATTGTACTATTTGACTGATATTCACTACAGGGTGAATCTTTATTAAGATTAGCAATTGTAATTTGATTATATTGGTAAAAACTACCTTATCAATGATATATAGACCAACATATTGATCCACTAATTTCCTTGCTAGTCTTTCCTTGAATACTAAGTTTTTTATACTTAGTATTATCTTATCACCCTTCTTTTATTCTTCAACTTCCTTCTTTCTTCTATCTACTTGTCACTTTATTTTCTTCTGCAATTTTCTTAATACTGCTCCAGTTTTCTCTTGTACTTTCCTTATTCTTTTCACAAACTCTGTTATTTTTTCTTATATCCACTTCTATTCTCAACTCTCTTCCATAATTTGCCATAAACAGAGACATCTTGGTTGCTTAATGTATCTTGTTGTTTACTGCAAACTTAGCTGTTACTAACCACTCTAGCCAATTCTTTTGCCTATAATTAATGAAGAACTATAAGTACTGTTCTAGTTCTTGATTCATTTGTTTAGTCTAGCCATCTATTTGTGGATAAAACAATGTTAACAACTTCATCTCAATACCCAACATTCTATACAACTTCTTTGTCAGCTCTACTATAAACTGTGGTCTTTTATCCAAAATTACACTCTCTCTAACAACCCATGTAACTTCCACACATTGTTTCTAAACATCCTTGCCAAATCTTTTGCTGATGTTTCTTTTGTTGTTGTTACAAAATATGCTATTTTGGACAACTCATTACAGACTACTAGAATTGCATCTTTTCTAGCTACTAATAGCAACTTAGTGATGAAGTCAACCATCAAATGTGTCTATGACTTCTCTAGTACTTTATTCACCATCAACTTTCCTACTGGTGCCTCTGTATAATTCTTCATTCTCTAACACATATTATATCTATTTACATATTTTCCTATATCTTTTGTTACTCTTGGCAACTAGTAATTTCTTGTTACCAACTCTATTGTTTTCTACCTTTTTTTATGTACAGCTGTCAGTATATTATAGTATAACTGGATTATCTCTACTCTCAACTTTTTATCTTTTGGTATATATACTTTTCTCTCATTCAATACTAAATTTCTCTCTACTTGTCACTCATCACCTCTCAAGTATAAAGAGAGAATGAAGATAGATGTAATAGAAGGACAGCAATAGAGTGTGATCTTTGGAATACCATAGCTTGTATGCCACAATTCTGAACACAATTGAAAGACAGAAGAAGTAAAGATGACAAGATGTTTAGAAGAATGTTGAAGATAGTAGAGACTAAAGCAGGAGAAATTGGAATATTAAAAGCAGAAGGAGAAAGAGAAGAAAGATAAGGAAGCAAGAAGAGAAGGAATAGAAGAAAGAAAAAGAGAAGAAGAAGAAATCAAAAAAGGAGAAAATGATAGAAGTGAAAAAGGCAGCAAAAGAATAGGAAATTTGGGATGAGAATGAACAAGTGGTAAAATAAGAGGAGAAATCAAAGCAATTGGTATTCCTAAGGTTTTATAAGTGGATTCAGGTATTTGGGAAGAAAGTGAGTGAGAAAATACCAATGAGAAAGATGTGGAACAACTCCATAAATGTGAAGAAATAATTTGTGCCAAGGAAGGGGAAGGTGTATCTATTGTCAAGAAAAGAAATATAAGAATTCATTAAGAAACAACTAAGAAAAGAGTATATCAGACCTTTAAAGTTCTCTCAAACAGTACCAGTGTTTTTTGTAGAAAAAAAGAACAGTAAGGAGAGGATGGTTCAGAACTATAGATATTCAAATAAATAGACAATTGAAACAATTATTTTTTACCTTTAACTTTAGACATAATAGAAAATATAGGTATAAAAAAAGTATATACTAAATTAGACCTATAGTAGAGATATAATAATGTATGTATAAAAGAAGGTAATAAGTGAAAGACAGTGTTCACAACTTCAGAAGCATTGTTTGAACTGACAGTAATGTTCTTTAGTCTTACCAATCCACTAGTAATGTTCCAAATAATTGTCACAAACTTCATTCAGCTTGTATCTCTACAACCAGTGGACTGATTTTCATAAACTGAGTTGTGCTGGAAAGCCCCAAATGAGGGCTATTCACACATATGTGGGATGTACAAAAGTGACAATGAATGACTGAGATATCAGGCCACCAGTAGCTGTAAAAACTTTGTCTGCTAATATCTCATGAACGGCTGAATGAATTCACACAATTGAACTTGTGTTGGAAAGTGCTTATCAATCCATTTACAACGATATATGATGTGTCCCAAAGTGATAAGTTGTCAAGAACAAAAGAAATAGCCTTAACATTTTTCTATTTTCTTTTCTCATTTTTATTTTCTTTTTAATTTATTTTATTTATTCTATTTTTAGAACTAGGGTTAGGGTTAGAGTGACAAGATCATGCTGTCACACAGCAGGTCATATCAGATGACACAGTCACAAGTCACATGATGCATGGAAGGATATAAAAGGTTCTGGAAGGATGACATCATATAATGTATAATATACATATTGACCTTAAGGCATACACACAGT
>Ga0157358_1001068_pt1 | contig 11856 bp, 2 predicted proteins | sample AttcapACBM2_FD_111484 | JGI IMG/M metagenome (GOLD analysis project Ga0157358, IMG submission 111484) | Fungus gardens microbial communities from leaf cutter ant in Botucatu, State of São Paulo, Brazil - Atta capiguara ACBM2 | ecosystem: Host-associated > Fungi > Mycelium > Unclassified ...
AGCATGGATATAAGGGCAGGGTTATTTATTAGTAGCACGGACCATGAACCCTTTGTATAAATAGGACTTTAATTAAGAAGAGGCTCCTTGTCAAGTTCTCTTGTGAATTCTCACATTATACTTCTCCTTTGAAGTTTACTCGTTAGTGAGATCATTGGACCTTGAGTGTCTAGTAGTTGCCACAACAGCCAAAGTCTGTTCATACTCTTGTCTTATAACAATCTGAATGTTTGAAAAATTATAACTTGTGGATAGCAAACTTGGCTTTATCTAGAGCAGACTTCATTTATGTGGTGAAATTTACAATGTTTTCTAGTCTTAACTCTTGTTAATATAGTTTGAAGCCTATTCTAGAGATATCATCTAAAAGAAATAGATATTATTGAGTAGAGATATAGACATGATTATTATACTAAAACTCTGCTATATACAGAAAATCATACCAGTTACTCTGTATTTCATTCACAAATAATTGGAGATATTGATCTAGTTCCTGGTTAATATACTCTGTTTGTCTATTCTGTTATAAACTTCATTTAACTTGTATCTCTATAACCAGTGGACCAATTCTCACAAACCAAGTCGTACTGGAAAGCCTCAAATAAGAGCTATTTACACATATATAGAATGTATAAAAGTGACAACAGAATACTGAGATATAAGACCATCAGTAACTACAAGTTTTATTAGCTATTATTTCAGGAACAACTGAATGGATTTCCATAATCAAAGTTATATTAGAAAGCACTCATCAAACTATCTCTAATAATATATCATACATTATATAGAGATCAATATTCATAGGAATACAATATCATATCCCAAACTCTGAAACATGTACAAGATATGTTTGACTTTAATATGATATCAAATTCCCACGATTATTTGGCCTTATTTGTGCCCCAAACTCCATTGGTGGTTTGGTACTTTATAATAGACTTAATTCCATCAAAAGTCTGCAGTTATTTTACTTTATTTGAGTCAAAATCCATAGTTATATTTATTTATATTTATTGCCTAATTATCTCCTTCAAACTCCACAAATTTACTCAGACTTTATATGGAGTTATCTCCTCTCCAAATCTAAACTCCTATTTAGTGTTTCACTACTGAAACATCTACTCAAAGATTTGTTTTAATTACTCCTTTTATTATTTTATATATTTAAGACTGGTAATTACTTTGTAATAGCTAGCCTGATAATCAACTAAAGTTGACACTAAATCTCCAGTGTCAATGGCGACATGCTTTACTTCTCTCTTTATAACTCCTTACAAGGCCATTCTCTGAAATTGTAACCACATAGCTCATAGAAGGTATAACATATAAGTTGAGGCCAAGGTCATTCTGACAAGTCTACATCACTGAGCTCATTGCATGAAGTTTCTACACTCTGTATATGTCTAAGCCAACTCTGCAAACTTTCACCTTCAAGTATAAACTATGCCTAACATACAAGTATATCAATGTAGTGATATAATTAGTTATCTTTTAAAATTAGCTTGATATTTTGTATGATAGATAACAGCCTCATCAGGTATGGATTTTGATCATATGATAAAAATAGCTTGTTTATAGACTATTATTACTTTGTATATATATTTCTGTATTTGAGGATTAGACTTTAGACTAAATAATATCAATTATTATTATTTATTATCTCTTATTATCATTAACATTTGTATTGATCTTAATTATAATTGTTATTATTATTAAACTTGTGAATTACTTCTAAACCTATGACAGTGCATCTAAGATTTAGATATTACAAATGAGTGAGTAGTTTATTTTGTGATATATTTGACTGGAAATGCCACACTATAAAGGAGACAACTTTGATACTTAATATATGGTACAACTCTTTAGTGAAATAGATGACAAAATACAGATCTCTATCTGAGATAACACAAATAGATAAACTATACAACTTTGTTATATTTCAATCTAGCCATGTCCATTCCAATCTACAAATAATGTTTTTTCTCACATTCACATTCTCTGACCTTTTTTAGTGCAGATCACATCTCTTTATTCCACCTTGGATGTTCTTACTGGACTCTTACTAACTATATGAACCTCTATTCCCTGATATCTGAGAATTACTAGTAATTAGGGTAAATTACTTAGCAGTTTCTATACTAGATAACTATTCTAGGTAAAATACTTAGTATATAAACTGGTAGTTTACACTATAATAGCCTTATCCTGAAAATTAACTAAAACTAGTACTAATTTCTGGTATTAGTGATGATATATCTTACTACTTTCTAGTGGCCTCAATCTCCTAAGTTCTCTAAGTTTTCTTTCAAAATATGTGATATGTGTGACTTATAAAAGCACAGCATATAAGATAAAGTCAAAGGTTGTTCTAATCTCTGTCTTCCATATTCTTAAATAACACATAATAGCTTATTTAGACTTCTGAGAGATCTCATCAGATCTTGGATAACAAGGTGTGAACTGTGTCTAACAAACTTTCAGACATTGTACAAAAAGTCTGATAGCATTCTCTGCAGTAACAATCATATGTATAGAGATGAAGTAGTTCTTTTGGATACTGAGTTTACAACTGTCATCACTGTATCAAAGCTCATAGACTCAGGAAGTTCAACAATAAAGTCTATGCTTATAGTCTTCTACCTAGTATTAGAGATTAATAGTAGGCAGAGCTCTCTAAGAGACAAGTATCATACTGGCTTAGTGTGTAGACAGAGATCACAAGTGTAATGTATTGACTGATATACCTTGACATCTTTTATAGAGGTTTACAGTGTTTGGGACACAGATCTTATCTCTGAGTAGTAGTAGATTTTTATTTACAGACCATTCTAAAGAGTATAGTAACTTTGTTGAAAACTGACAGAGTTCTTGAGCAGTCCTTGTTACTAGTTTCTCATATTTACCAAGCCAATTCTCTTACTGAATATTCTTAAACAGTGTTTTTTCTTTATCTTCTATAGCTTAACCTTCTAGTATCTAAATAGCAAAGAACTTTAGCTTGAACAGCACTATATCTTGGTTGTCTTGGAATTTCATATCATGATCAATTTGCTATGAAAGTATATTAGGCTTCTCCATCAATCTCTCTGAGTAGTGGTGTAGTATAAAATCAAACCACACTAAGTATAAAAACTACTAGGCTTGTCTTCAGTTGAGTTTCTTGGCAGTCATGAAATATTCAAAGTTTTTGTAGTCTGTCCAGATCTTAATGAAAGTTGGGGCTCATTTTTGAAGTAATGCCATTCTTTTAGTGTACAGATAATCATGAGTATCTCCTTGTCATGTATTTTATAGTTATGCTCTACTAGAGATAGGAACTTACTGAGAAAAGTGACTAGGTGCTACTTATTAACTTCTTTTGAAATCTGAAAGAGCACAGCTCCTGTAGCAAAGTCAGAGCTGTCAGCTTCAATATAGAAGGAGACAAAGATGTCTGGAAAGATTAGCATGGGAACTGTAGTGATAGCATTTTCCAGTATTTCAAAGACTGCTTGTTGTGCAAAGTTTTATCTTCATATACTATTACTATTAGTGATATCAAATAGAGAACAAGTGATATCAAAGAAACTGCAGATAAATTTCTAATAAAAATTGATAAACCTCAGGAATGCCTGCAGTTTTATATGAGTGGTTGGGATGGACTAGTCTTGGATGCTGGCTACTTTTATAGTGTCTATCTCAACTCAATTCTCTGAAATAACCATATTCAGATACTCAATATGTTCTCTGTCAAACTCATACTTTTTGGAGTATAAGAACAACTTGTACTCTGCTAAGACCTCTAGAACTTGGCAGACTACCTTATGGTATTCTTTTAGTATCTAGATAAAGATGAGAATGTTATCCAGGTATACAATCATGATTCTTTCTGCTATGAGGTTCTAAAAGATATTATTTATCATAGTTCAGAATGTGGCAGGATTTTTTATTATGCTGAAAAACATTACAAGAGGTTTAAAAAGACCATGGTTAGTATAAAAGATAGCTTTTCATTCATTACTAGGCTTGATGTAGACATTGTTGAATCTCTAGCATATGTATAGCTTGGTAAAATGCTATGTACCTTGAAGTTTCATGACAAGCTTAGAGATCAAAGAGAGCAAATATTTTTTAATCATAAATACATTAATGTTTCTATAATTCTATACCAGATAAAGAGATCTATCTTTTTCTTGATAAAGAATACTAGTGTGGTGATGGAGGGCTTTGAGAGCTGTATGTGTTTAGTGTAGTGATTTTTTGTAATGAACTTGTCTAGCTTGGACTGTTTTGCAGGGAATAGAAGATATATCTTTGATGACCTAAGGTTCACACTGTCATAGACTGACTTCCAAGACATTTGAGACATCTACTTTCTGATTTCTAGTTAGAACTCTAACTATACTTAGGTATACTTTTGCATTCATGCTTGTTCATATGTGGATCAGTCTTTTACATTTCATCTTCTGGTAACTTATTACCTAAACTTTTTTGGCCATCTTATATCCTGGAAACTATCTCTATGACATCTCCTTAGTTATCCTCTATACTACTATTTCCCTAGCCATAGTTTTAACTACAGACTTAGTATTGAAGACTAAGTAGATACTCTGTAGTCTTTAGTTTAGAAATTAACAAAGAATCAACTAAGACTTGACCTAATACTAACCAAGAATATTTCACACTCATTCTCTCATTCTTAACTAAGCTATTAATTAGTCTTTCCTGATATTTTGTCTGAAATTACAACCATATAATAGACAGTGGGTATAATACATAAGCTGAGGCCAAGAATATTATTTGAGATTATGTTGCCAATCTGTAGATAAGCTTTCAAGCTTTATCCACAACCTAGATATCTTGTCCAATCTCACAAATAACTACATCAATTCCTGGATAAGTTTCTATACTTAATCTGATCTTCTTTTTATATAACTGATTACAGATATTTACTTGAAACAAGTTCTACTCATCCTGATACCACTTTTGATACATGCCAGAAATTATTTTAATAGTATGGTCCTATTTGTAATAGTCAAGAAAGATATCAAAATCTTTCTTGGCAAAAAATAAATTGAATTACTACATATATAAAGGTAGAATAGGAGCTTTATCTTAGACATAGTCTTTATAAAAGGCTTTAGAGAGGTACTGAAAAAAAATAGTAGCCATATAAATATTGAGGGAGGAGGGTTTGGGGAGCAGCTAGATCAGATAGTAATAATTACCTAGCTTTTTATATTTCTCAGTAGTCTATGGCATATTTACCATAACTTCATTTAGCTTGTATCTTTACAAACAGTAGACTGATTTTCACAAACTAAGTTATGATGGAAAGCCCCAAATGATGGCTATCTGCACATATGTGGGATGTACAAAGATGACAACAAACAACTAAGATATCAGGCCATCAGTAACTGTAAAAGTTTTGTTAGCTAATATCTCATAAATGGCTGGATAGATTCACATGATTGAACTTGCATTAGAAAGTGCTCATCAAATAGTTCTAATAATATATAGTATATCTCAAAGCAATAAGTATTGATAGAGATACAAGTATATCAATATAGTAACATAATTAGTTATCTTCTAAAATTAGTCTGATATCTGCTATAATAGATGATAGTCCCCATCAGGTACAAGTTTTGATCATGTGATGGAAACAGCTTACACACAGACCATTACTATTTTGTATATATACTTCTATATCTGAGGATTAGACCTCAGACTTAACAACATTAGTTTTTATCAATCTTCATCATTTCATCATTGACATTTGTATTGATCTTAATCATCATTATTATCATTGTTGAACTTCTGAATCACTCCTAAATCTCTAAGAGTGCATCTAAGATTCAGATATTATAAACAAGTAAGTAGTTCATTTTGTAATAAAGTATAGTTTATATCAAGAGGTAAAAGCCTACAAGGTTAGCTTAGAGATATACAGAACTTATCAGAACAACCTTGGCTTCAGCTTATGTGCTATGCCATTTGTCTACCATATGGTTATAACTTTAGATAAATAAATGAAGTCTAAAAGAGAAGTGAGTGCTGATAGTGGCATGTTATCATCTAGTTTTATATACAAGTCAGATAGTTAGGAGATGCTTAGGGATTTCAGTGTACTGCTCTGAGTGTTATAAACTTAAGCTCAAGGGTTAAAGTGAAAAAACAATCTTATATTGGATAACACAAGAGAAATCAATAGAGTTCTAGTTACAAAGTGTCTATCTTATATACATTTGACTAATAGTCCATACTATACTAAATCTAGCCTATTTTAAAGGATATATATACTATATACTGTTGACATGTGATATGATATTATTATTCCAGAATCTTCTATATCATGTGATCATATGACTGTGTTATGTGATATGTGACAGATATATGATAGTTTGTAATAGTTATGTGTGATATTATATTAAACCCCATTTTTAAGTCTAAAATAAAAAGAAATGAAAATAGAAATGAGAAATGAAAATAAATTAAGTCTATTGTCTTCAATTCTAATACCAAGTAAATTTCAGTAATGAAACACTGAAAGAGGTTAGATAGGAGAACTCTGCTATAAAAGACCAAGTTCAATAGGAGTATCTCTATTATAGAAGACCAGATATCTAAAGAGTTGTATTATTACTATAGAGACATGTTGTAGGAAAGATGGCCATTATAGAAGATAGGCTTATGTCAAACATGTTTAAAAGACATTACCACTATAGGAATATGTTTTTAGAATTAGTGGACTTGGCTATCAGACTAGAGAACAGTGTTATGAACTTAAGACTTTAGCTTAGGTCAAAAGAAAGAACCTTGTATTAGGGTTAACATAAGAGAACTTGATAGAGAACTCTGTATAGAACTGTCTAGCTTATTACTGGTTCATATTATAGTACCATTAGCTTATATGTGTTAACCATGAGGTCAACATTGTCCGACATGTTATAGTGACATCATTCTTTTCAGAACCTTCTACTACTTTCCATTGTATAAAATGAAAAATAAAATAAAGAATAAGAAAAATAAACTAAGTCCAAGTTTTGTAATTCTAACAAACAGCATATATTAACTATATTCTTAAATACAGAAGTGGCAATCTAATAATATTCTACTGCTATATGTACTCTGGATGGTTGGATACTACAGAGATTGTCATTCAGATTCCATAGAATTGCTGAGAAATACAGGGTTTTGATTCTTGAATTGATAGGTGATTGGAAATAGAGTGTTATTTACATTGAAAAAATGCGGATATCAGAGAGTATGTGACAGTATTCCCTCTTAGAGCCTTGAGAGCTCAGCTCTAGTTGTGTAGGAAGTAGTATGTGCTATAGATTTTGCTCATAATGGAGGAGAGTCAGAAAAAAGAAATGAATTATACTACTTAAAGTCTGAGAATTGATGAGAAAGAGAAGGAGAGAATAAGAGAAGAGAAAAAAGAAGACAACAACAGAAAGGATATCAACATTTGGATAATGGAAGAGGGTCAGGTTTATTTAGGTAGGCTTGGTAAAAATCAGATATGAGATTGAGTATATGAGTGAGTTTGGATGTAGATAGCTAGGTAGATTCTTCTTTTGTAGTTTTGTATCCTAGCCAGACAATTTTGTGTAAAGTAACTTGCATACCTATCTGTGATCAAATTTTGAGTTTATAATCTGGGAGATCTTGTATTCAGTTTTACCATTTATTATGACTGATGGTAGCAGAGGTTCAGATCAACTGTAAAAGATGTTAGGTATTATGAGTTCAAGCATGGATATATAAAACACCAGGTGGACAGCACACATTGACCTCAAAAGATTATATACTAGTTAGTATACCTAGGATAGCTATCTAGAATGTAACTGCTAAGCAAGTTACTCTGATTTCTAGTAATCCTCAGATGTTAGTAGATAGAGGTCTATAAAGTTAACCTAGACTAGTGAGAATCTCTGAGGTAAAATGGACAGATGTAATCTATACTAGAAGAGATTGGGAAGTATAGATGAGGAGTAAAAGGTTATCTGTGGGTTAGAATGGATATGGTCAAAATATGGAATGTGATAGTTACATAGTATAGAAAAACTAAGCTTTAACAAATACATATTGTCTTACTTGAAAGTCTGGCTCTAGAATTCTGTGTGCATCTGCTGATTGTTAGAACTGTTGTTGTGCAGCAGATATCTCTGTTTTCAGAGTATTTTGCAGTTCATTAAGGTCTGCAGCAAATTTATGGATATAAGATGAAGTAATGTCTCTTTTCAGGTATATAGTGATACTTAGATGATAATCTTTATTTACAAAGAATAGTAATATACAAGTAGTGGTACTAGGTGTATTGTTGTATGCAAACTCTGTGAGTAAAAGAAGGTCTGACCAGTTATTCTGTTGGTAGTTGTAGTAGATACAGAAATACTGTTCTAATATCTGGTTAGTGCATTCTGTCTGACTATCTCCCTTAGGGTGATATCTAGAAGTGAAATAAAGCCTCATGTTAAGTGTAGTTTCTAAGAATTTGAAGAAATTTAGGACAAACTGAGATCCATGATCAAAAAGTGATATGGGATAGACATGCTTAGAAAAGATATAGATTATGAACAGTTTTGCCAGCTCATGCAAAGTAATTGTATTTACTATCAGAATGAATATAGTCTGCTTGGAAAGCCAATTGACAATGTTTAGGATTGTATTGCAGCTGGATAAGGTAAGAAGTCTTTCAATAAAATTTATGAAGATTGAGTTCCAGAGTTACTCAGGGATTAGAAGTTGCTTTAATATTTTGTAGGGTTTATAATACTATAGTTTGGACCTTATGTAAGTCATGCAAGAATTACAAAACTTTTTAACATTTGCATGTAGGAATTGCCAAGTATAACTATAATAGATGAGCTCCAATATTTTATTTTGCTTTTTGTTATGCATGTTGCAGTTAAGCTTAGTAGCCTTGAATATATAAGAGTAGAATGCAACCAGATGAACCTTCTTTTCTTATATTATGATCAAAAGGATAGCTACAAAAGTGTATTCTAATACATTAGTTTTCATAATCATCTGAGCATTGGAAATCTAGTGAATGAGGATTGGAGTGGAGATAAAAAATTTTTTGAGGGTGTTGAATACTTCATAGCATAGGAAGTTGAAATTCCAAGATATGTCCTTCTAAGTCAGTTAGATCAATAAGATGGCCATATTTGAGTAGTTGTGAATAAATTGATAATGGAAATTAGCAAATCCTAAGAATACTTGTATATTCTTAATTTTTCTGAGTTCAGGCTAATTCTGGATTATTTTGATTTTATGGACAACCTGAATAAGAACAGGATATATTCTAAGTATTTTATAGAATTGGAGTAGAACTTGCATTTTTTTGCTTTTATGTATAGTTCAGCTTTTTGGAGTTGCTACAATACCTCCTTAATATGATCTTTATACTGGAACATATTGTCTAAATAGATGAGAATATTATTGAGATAAACTACTACATAAATATCAAGGAGGTCTGAGAAAATATTATTGATGAACTATTAGAAGACTGTAAGAGCATTAGTCAGACTAATAGACATGATTGCCTATTTAAACAATTTGTACTAGGTGATATGTATAACAGAAGTCAATTTTTGGATAAATATATACTTTTCTAAGTAAGTTAAGGAGATTAGATATTAAGAAGAGTGGATATCTATTCTTTCACATAATATGGTTGAGTTCTTGGATATTGATATATAAACAAAGAGAGCCATCTTTCTTCTTTACAAAAAACATTGATTTCTTGTTTGGTAGTCAAGAGTAAGTAGATAGTGCCATCTTCTAACTTGATTTGTAGATTGTATAAATGATATAGGACTAAAGTTTCTACTTTAGCCTTGCTGAAGACATCAGTAAACTTGTGATACTCAGTTGGAATAGCAGATAGGTCAACTAGGTTATTTATGATTCTAACTGCTCTTTTAGCAAGGTTGGTAAGATAAAATATAAGGCAAAAAGTAGTTGATCTTGACATTTGTACTACTTAGATATATAACCATATTCTGATGATAGTAATATATGGATGGGAAAAGGTTATGAGTTTGGAATTTGGGGTCAGAGGTTCTAGATAAGGACTTTTCAGAAGTAATTGTTACTAGGAAAGTTTTGGGAAGATTGATTCTTTTTTATGAGTCCAATTAAAAAGTAATAAATTCAATAGCCCAGTTAATTGTTAGATTGTGTCAAATAAGCCAGTTGTATCTGAGGACTAGTGAGTAGGAGAAGTTGAGTGAGGTAATATATAAATTTAAGATTGTCTAGTTTCCAGATGAAAATATAACAGATAGAAAAGCAGTTTTGATAATAATGTTGTTTGATGATCTGTTGAATAATTTTAACTCCACAGATAAAGTCAGTTTTATAAGGATACTATACTTTAGTACAAATGCAGTATCAATAAAGCAGTATATAAATTTGGAGTCTATGAGAACATGAAAGGTTGAATTTTGGATATAGTCTGACTTGCAGACTAGTAACAATGTGAGAGATAAGGTAAGCAAATTTAGATCAGAAAGAGTAGTAGTATTGAAACAAATGAGACTCTTATTTGTACAGATAAGATCAATATAGCCCATATTCTGTGCAAAGTTGGTGAGATTACATTATAGTTTTCTAACTGAGTAGCCAGTGTTGTTTTTAAAATGGACAGTGTAGCTTCCACATGTCTAGCTTGAAACCTAGTAGTTTTAGATGGGTGTAGAGGACAGGTTTTGACTCTGTGACTTTTGTCACTATAGCATATGTATAGATTATTGTTTATACATCTCTTTTACTTATTCATGATGAGTTTTCTGTCACTTTGAAATTGACCAGATATGTTGATTCAAGAGAGAAAGTTTGAAGGTTTATCTTCTAGTATTACACTGGAAAATGCTTATTTGTAAAAACAAGTAATCTCCTAAGGTTTTTAAGCATATAAGATCTCTTTAAAGGTATTAGCCAAAAGAACTTATACTCTTAGATGATATCTTAGGTCCTCTCAAGCAAACAGTAGTTGAGAGATGGTGTAGCAGCTATTAACCAAACCAGATCTTGAATAGAAGTAATTTCTGAAAACTAAAAATACCACTTATAAGCAACTAGCTACAAAGAGTATATACAAGTGAGAGATCTCTACTAAGTTATAAACATTTAAAAAATTGAATAAGGCAGGAACATGCAAGATCAGAATTCAACAGAGTCTAGAATAAAGAAATGAGAAGGAGTAGCCATGAAAATAGTAAAGAGAGAATAAACTAGGTTTTAGCAAGTAGAGATCAATTATTAGATTAATTTTGGGTTGCAAATAGAGAGAGAGAACTATGTGTTCTTAAGACTTCAGAGAGCTTCATTATAGTTTCAATCTTCATTTTCTAGCTGTATTCTTTGTATTTTTAGAATAATACGTAAGCTACAAGTAGAGAGGAGTAAGAGAGAGGACCTCCATCCAAATACCTCCACTCAAAAGCAGTTTTAACCAAGTGACTATTATTAGTATCTGCTATTACTTTTGGATGAGTTTCAGAGAGTTCTAGCAGTCTAGAAAAGGCTGGCAAAATAAGTATCAGTTGGTATCTTTAGTCATAAGATTTAACTTGAGAGGTGTCTTTGGAGTATATTACTTGGAATAGATAGTGTTGTTGGAGGCTTTTAAGAAGTTTTTCAATCTATTTACTAGATTTTCCAAAGAAGCTTGTTACACAGTATAAGATTCACTGTTTAGAAGTATATTAGCTAGGAAAAGCATTTGCAAGTGGATTTTATGTGCTCTAATTGTTTTTTATATTATTGTTTCTATATCTTTTACTAGTTTCTAATGCTGATATTATCTCCTTTGAATTCTTTAGTACATATTTAAGGGCTAATATTACATAGTTCTTGTTGTAC
>Ga0157358_1001069_pt1 | contig 11854 bp, 7 predicted proteins | sample AttcapACBM2_FD_111484 | JGI IMG/M metagenome (GOLD analysis project Ga0157358, IMG submission 111484) | Fungus gardens microbial communities from leaf cutter ant in Botucatu, State of São Paulo, Brazil - Atta capiguara ACBM2 | ecosystem: Host-associated > Fungi > Mycelium > Unclassified ...
GACGTACACTGTTTGAAGGGACGGTACTCGTGCTGTAGATGCGCGTAATGTATGTAATTTTACAATTCACTCAATGACCGTGTTTCCGCAACTAAATGTCTGGTTCCCACGAGTCGCGGCGAACAGGTTGGAAAATATCTACGTGATACCCACACCCTTACTACCCTCTTTATAGAGATGAGTCACACCTCCCTGCAGAAACCCAACATACCTTGATTCTTGATTACGTACTGATTGAATTACAACCATCCCATTCCTGTCCAAAGCTTTTTCATGGTTCTGATTCCTACAAATGTTCGCTGAGGGATCACAACAGCTCCACAAGCGGAGCTGAATGGGGTTTAAAGCTTCGGCTCGAGCAAGACGGACTAGTTCCTCCTTCATCATTCGTCTCTTTCATATGGTGCTCAAAAACATATGGCTCCCTCCTCTATGCCTGTTCACGGTCTGTGACCACAGTCGTTTCATTTCATTTTATTATTTTATTTCATTTTTTGGACTTAGAATTAGAGGTTAGTGTGATATTACAGATAATATTATACAGCATATATTATATATGTTGATCTTAAGAAAAATGCAATCTATTCACTTAATTTTCTAAAGAAGCTTGTTATACAGTATAAAGCTTACTGTTTAGGAGTGTATTAGCCAAGAAAAGCATTTACAAGCAGATACTACCTGTATATTCCTTTCAATATTCTTTGATTCCTGATGTTAATATTGTCCTCTTTGAATTCTTTAATATACAGTTAAAGGCTAGTATTGTATAGTTCTTGTTGCACTCTAGCATAATCTCTTTTATACTTGACTGTCAGAGTTGTGAACAATGGACTAGACTCTATTATATTTTCCTTTTAGTTTTATCTTCTTTCTCTTATTTTCCTTTATTTTATTTTATTTTATTTTCAGTTTTCTTTTCTTTTATTTTGAACTTAGATAGAAGAAGTAGCATAATGTTACATGTAACAGAGACATGACATCTGTCACAGAGTTGTCACATATATCACAGTTACACCATCATGTGACATAGAAAAAATTGTAAAAAGTTCTGGAACAGATGATATCATATAGCATAGTAATAATATATTGGCCTTATAGAAAGTACATGTACTTTAGGGTAGGTTAGTTATAGTGTGTGCACAGACCATGGTCTGTGGTATATAAGATAGACTAGTTTATATTTAGAACTCTATTGAGTTCTTTTATGTTACTCAATATAAAAGTTATCTTTTACTCTTATACAAGATCTTAAGTCATAACATTGACCTCTGTCATTATCATCTTCACTTTCTCTGTTCTCTAGTTGATCTCATAATTGTAGCAAGCAAGCTACAGTATTTCTAGAATTACACTCCACTTCTGACCTCTAATTACATTGATTTCTGTCCTCTCTCTATGCCTCTGATAATAAATATGAATCTCTACCATATGTTGTTAAAATAACCATCCACATTCCTTACATATGTTGGTCTTTCTATTTTATTTAACTTAAACTCCTACTTCCTTGCAAATTTCAAACTCATGATCAGTTCTATTACTTTACTATCCAATAATGCCTTCACTGTCATCCCTTTCTGTGTATTAATCCTTTCTAGACCAATTTTCACTGTAATCTCTCTTAGCATGTCACTATTATCCAGGTTACAACAGAATATATTATTTATTACTCTACTAAGCATTGCAAACCTATTACTATTAGAATCTAATTGAGGACTATTAAATTCTCTTTCTCATTTAAATTATGATTTTTTCCATTGTCCTTATAATCAACTCTTTTTTCTTGTTCTACAATTTCCCTATTCTTACAATTTCTTGCAATATAACCAAATTCCTCACAATTATAACAATTCCTTCCCTTATTTACATCCATAGTATATAGGTTGTGTTGAGGTACAAACCCTGTTTGCTGCTGTTGTAGATTTACCATGACTACATTAGTCTCTTTAACTCCTTCTATTGGAGTAGGTTCTACCAGTACCTGCTGTTGAGTTTCTTATCTTCATGGCCAAACTTGGGACTGTGGTAACCATTACCTGTTTGCTTCTTCAGCATTCATTCTTAGTGCTGAATTCCCAGTCTCTTTCCTTTCTCTTAATCTCTCCTCTTCTTGTCTACTCTTCTTCTAGTGTTTATCCAAGTTTGTTGCCCTCTCATACTATTGCTCAATACTTTTCAGAGGTCATTCTGCCTCTATTAATTTTCTCCAAATTACTTCATTCATTCCTCTCTTAAATTCTTCAATTAACAGTCATTCTTTATAACAACTCTCTCTTGCTGCTCTTTTAAATTTCTGAACAAATTCCTTCATTGTTTTCCCTCCTTGCTCCACCTTCATTGTTTCATCATCTCCTCTTTCAAATTCTTCTTTCAAATCTGACAAAAATTTCCTTACTGTTGTATAACTTAGATTTTCACTTTCTAAATCCTCTATTACATTTTTTCCAAATATCTGCTAACTCTCTTTGTACATATGATAGCATCCACTATACTTGCTCCTTTACTACTGTGTTTCTCATTCTCATTCTAATAAATAGCTTGTATGCCATTAGAAACTCTGAAATTTTACTTGCAGCCCTATTGAATGTTTGTAGCTTAACCACTTTTATATTGGACCTAGTGTTAGGTCAAGAAACTGCTGCTGCTCCTGTCAATGTCTAAAGCTATGCCTATATAGTGGTAATTTGCTTCTGATATTGTCAGGTAATCTACTCCATTTGATTTGGGTCAAGTTAACTTATGATATTATAAAGTAGTAGAAATTTGGTATATAATGATAGTAGTAGTAATATAGGAGGTGAGAATATGTATAGAGATAAGATAAAACCAGTACTGGTCTCTTTCTCTGACTTATAATCTGAACTTGAATCTATCTTAGTAGGTATTAGTAGGCCTCCTTCTTATTCTATCTCATACCATTTACTAACTACTTAATGACTAACTACTATTCTAAAGAATTGTATACAATCTTATTCTAAAAAGAATGTTCTATACTAGATAGTACCTGAAAGATTATTGCCATTCTCTTATATGAACAGGTCACAAAGAGACACTACAGCATGGAGCTACTACTTGAAAAAGGCTATCTAACATGTTTACAAAAGATGATGTATTCAAAAAGCATCAGTGAACTTAACACAATCTAAACAGCTAAGCTTTTTCTATCTAGCTAGTATATTTCTTATATTTAGGGCTTGGCAATTCTTCTTGACAAAAGAATGGTATTGCTCTCTATCAAGAATAATGAGAGAGTAAGTGAGAAAGGGCTCTAAGTTGGGTGGTTTCAAGAATAGGTATCAAGTTCTAATATTACAACTTAAGCCTTAGTAATGAGTCAAAAGAGAAACCTTGTATAAAATTTATATAAGAAAACTTAATAGAGTTCCAAGTATAAAGTTGTCTATCTTATATATATGCTAGACTAATAATTCATGCTATACTAAATCTAGCCTACTCTAAAAGCCATGCATACTATATGCTATTGATATATAGGATGATATTATTGTTCTGGAACCTTTTACAATATTCTTTGTGACATGTGACAATTTGTGACAATTATATGTAATATCATGCTTGCCCCTAATCCTAAGTCCAAAAATAAGAAAATAAATAAAATAAAAATAAAAATATGAAATAAAATGAAAATAAATAGAGTCTACTATCATTAACTCTGATACTTAGCACTTTTCTAAAATCTTTCCTTCTATAAGAATCAAGTCTAGAATAAAGCTCCTATCTTTCCTCTATAATTTAAGTTTGTCTTGGCCAAGAAAGATTTTGATACTCTCTCTAACTACTATAAATAGAATCATGCTATTGAACTGATTTCTAGTATAGAGCCTGAGTTATCAAAGATATACTTTCTATCTACTATAGAGTAGCCTAAGCTAGATAAGTTTATTGTAGAAAATCTCTGCATTAGACACATATGACTTTTGAAGTCTCTTATTGCTATACTAGTGTTTTTTATCAAGAAAAAGAATGGATCTCTTTACCTGGTGCAAGGTTATAGAAACCTCAATATACTTATAATCAAAAACAAATATCCACTCTCTTTGATCTCCAAGCTTGTTACAAAATTCCAAGGTATGTAATACTTCACCAAGCTGAACATATGTTGGAGATCTAATAATGTTTACATCAAGCCTGGTAATAAGTGAAAGACTATCTTTTGTATTAACTGCAGACTTTTTGAACCACTTGTGATGTTTTTTAGTATGACTAACAGTTCTGCTACCTTCCAAACTATGATAAATGACATCTTTTAGGACCTCATAGCTGAATAAATCATAATTGTATACCTAGATAACATCCTAATATTTACCTAGATACTGGAAGAATATCATAAGACAGTTCACCAGGTTTTAGAGCAGAGCACAAGTTGTTTTTACACCCTGAAAAGTGCAAGTTTGACAAATAGCATATTAAGTATTTGGGTCTGGTTATTTCAGAGAATCAAGTCAAGATAGACTCCACAAAAGTAGCTGGCATTCAAGACTGGCCTATCTCAACCACTTATGTAAAGCTACAGGTATTTCTGAGGTTTACTAATTTCTACCAGAGGTTTATCTATGGTTTCTCTGATATCACTTGTTTTCTTTTTAATATTACTAATAGTAACAGTATATGAATCTGAAACCTTATACAGTAAGCAGCCTTTAAGGCACTGAAGAATGCCATCACTGTAGCTCTTGTGCTAATTTCTCCAGACACTTTTGCTCCCTTCAATATCAAATTTAACAGCTGTTCCCTGGCTACACAGGCTACTGGTTCCTCTTGTTAGCCTGATCTGTTATCCCAGTAGATTTTTAATAGAAGACTATATTCTTCTTCTTCAATTACCAGTTCTTTTATTATATATACTGTTAAATACTCCAGTTTGAGCAATATCATATCCTCATTATCATGTGAAATATCCCTATGGTCCAGCCTTTGAGATAGTGTATCTAGTTTATCTATAGACTTATTTAGGCAGTGATATAGAATAAAATCAAACATTACTAGATACAACAACCATCATGCTTATCTACAGTTAAGTTTCTTAACTGTCATGAAGTGCTCTAGATTTCTATAGTCTGTCCAAATCTCCACAATGTTTGGTATATCTTTCAGAAAGTATTGCTATTTATTAAGAGGCTGGATAATTGACAACATTTACTTGTTATGAATCTTGTAGTTGCACTCAACAGAGAAAAGAGACTTTCTGAAGAATATTACTAGATGCTACTTATTATTCATCTTTACTCCTGAGAAAAAACTACTTTTGTTACATAGTTGAAGCTATCTGCTTGAATGTAGAAGAGAGTAATAGAGTTCAGAGGCTAGAATAGGTGCAGATATGATAGTAGTCTTCAGAACATCAAACACCACTTGCTGGTCTAGAGTTTATGTCCAAGTACTATTACTACCAGTAAGATTGAAAAAAAACTATACAATAGATGAAAACCTATAGATAAACCACTGATAGAAGTTAGTAAAGCCTAATAAGGCCTGCAGCTTGGTGTAGGTCCATAAAATAGGCCAATCTTAAACTTTAGCTATCTTAATAAGATCAATTTTAACTTGATCTTCCAAATTTACTAGACCTAGATACTTAATTATCTATCAGTTAAACTTGTACTTTTCAGAACACAGAAACAGTTTGTGTTTATCTAAAACTTCCATAACCCTAAAGACTACTCTGTAATACTCCTCTAATACTTAGGTTGTTACGACTCAAAGACTTTAGAGCTAATCAATGAATAGAACCTTATATTAGAGTTAACATAAGAGAACTCAATAGAGAACTTCATACAGGATTGTCTACCTTATATACTAAAAGGCCCTGGTCCATGCTAATGATAAATACTCCTGCTCTAATGTTCATGCCTTAACTATGAGTATACCATGTGTTTTCCATAAGATAAACATGCTATTAATATGTCTTATTCTCCTCAAGTTTAGGCCTATGATATCACCTCATGTGATATGTCATGTGACTGTAGTCACATGCCTCTTCATCATCTATAAGAAGTAAAAGTACAAGTAAAAAGTAAAAGAAAAAAGAAAAAAAGGAAGAAAGATAAAAATAAAAAAATATTAGAAAAATGTTGAGTCCAAGGTTTGCAACTCTAACACAGGTAAAGATCAGGATATTATTCAAATACATTATTATAATACCTTCTACTATAAGATTCTAAAAGATGTTATTTATCATAGTCTGGAAGATGGCCAGGCTATTAGTCATATTAAAAAAACATTACCAAAGATTCAAAAAGTCTGTAGTTTGTGCAAAAGACTATCTTTCACTCATTATCTGGCTTGATGTAGATGTTGTTAAATTTCTATCAGATGTCTAGCTTAGTAAAGTAGCAGGCTTTTTGGAGTTTGGTAACCAGTTTGTGTTAGGACAGCTGGGTGAAAGAGTAGAATACTTCAAATCTCTAGGAAATTCTAAGAGAATAAGATGGGAATTCCTGAAGATGACAACTATTCTATATAATAATAGATTCATTATAATATGTTAGAATTCTGTTTACATAAGCAGAGAATGATAGTACTCAAGTAATCAGGAACAGTTCAGAATAGAGAGACCAAATTAAAAGAGAGCTAAAGTACACAGAAAAGTAGATAACAATAGTAAACTACAGAAGATTACAGAATATTAAAGAAGAATGAGAGAATACAGAAAAAGGGAGTTAAATGATATATCTGAATAGTTAAGAGTATTTGTATGCTACTCAAAGAGGTCTAGGGTATAGAAAAGCAGATCAGCAGATAAGTATAAATACTAGAAAGAGTTATAGAATATGGATTATCTAGAAAACATGGAAGAGAAAAGTCTCAGAAGAGCAAGTCTTCTTACATCCATTCTCTCCAAGATTGCTGCAACTCAAAGTAATAGTAGGAGACTTGAAAATTGCTTCAAAGTCTATGTGGTAGATATATCTTGGTACATCCAAATACTTAAGATGAAATTTAGCAACTCAATCTAGAGCTGAAACCTCAGAAACATCTTCCCAAGAGTTGTTCTCCAAGCCAAATTTCTTTCACTTGATCAAATACTACAGTTATTTCCAGTGCTATTTACTATTTAATATCTCCTCTACTTCCTACTCTTTATTACCATTTACAATGACAATGGCAGAAACTACTATTGTCTTCCATCCTGAAATTGGATCTTCAAGGGCAGCTATTATCTTTATGATATTGAACACTAGATAAAGTCTTCACTATTGGTGGGGAATTTTTAGCTTGTATGCTATTGGTCTAACTTGCTTTTCTACTTCAAAGCTAAAGGGCATGTTGTGTGAATGTCAGATGTATCCAGATATATCTTGTCATCTGGTTAGAAGATGGAAGCAGAGATTTGGTGTTGATTGTAGTACAAGACCATATCATCTTGAGATTTTCAGAGTGTTACCTTTGCCTCTTTAAGAGTGGATTTCATTTTTTCAATGAACTATGAGACTGATTCCAGCTCAAAGCCCATCTATGAAAAATGACCTATATCAAGGAAAAAGAGAGGCTGTTGAATGACAAAGTGCATATGGTTGTTATATTGAAACTCTGCTAATAGTAACAGGTTATCTCAGTCACTTTGCTGTTTATTGACAAAAAGCCAGAGATATTTGTTTAACTCCTAGTTTACACATTCAGTCTACCTGTCTGACTGTAGGTGCCATGTCATGGAAGTTTCTGTCTTGATTCCAAGCAATCTATAGAGTTCCCAAGTAAAAATGGCCACAAACTATAGACCTTTATCTAAGACTATGTGTTATGAAAGACTATTCAGTTTCCAGATATTATGTAAGAAAGATTGTGCTACTCTTTCTACTATGATGATAGTATAAATTGGAATAAAATAAGCTTATTTTAACACTGAGTTTACAACTGTCATCACTACATTATATCTAGAAGACTTAGGAAGTTCCACCACAAAATCAGTACTTAGGAAATCCCACCAGAAGTCTGGAACTAACAGTGGATGAAGTTGACCAATTGAGAGATATTACATAGGCTTGGTCCAAAGACAAAGATCACAAGTGCTAACATACTAGCTAATATACTATGACATCTGAGACTACTAATAATTCTGTAAAACAAGCTCTAGTGTCTTTCATTGTCCAGCATGTTCTACCACTTTGGTGTTATGGTGTAAAGAGATAATACAGTTCTTAAGGTCAGAGATCTGCAAAACATACATCTTACTTCACAAGAAAAGTAGGCCATTCATCTCTAACTACTCAAAAGAGTGTAGGGATTTCACAGATAAGTGTTAAAGCTCTCTAGCTGTCTTAGACACTATTTTTTCTTGTTTCCTACCCTGGTTCTCACAATGGATGTCTTTAAGAAAATTATGTTTTTTATCTTCCAGAGCAAAACTTTCTATAGCATGAACTATAAAAAACTTTGAATAGAGGAGTACTATGTTCTGATTGTTTAGTGTCCCAGTACTGTAATACAATTGCCTGGACAATGCATCTGACTTTTCCATAAACGTTTCAGGCCTGTGATGAAGTAAGAAGTCAAATCTAGTCAGATAAAGAAACTACTAGGCTTAACAATGATTGAACTTCTTTGTTGGCATAAAGTACTCAAAATTTTTGTAGTCAGTCCATATTTCAACTAGACTTGCTACTCTCTCCAAGAATTATCTCTATTCTTCCAATGTATGAATAATTACCAACATTTCTTTATTATATATTTTATATTTCTGCTTGACTAGAGACAAGGACTTGCTGAAAAATGCAACCAGATACTATTTGCCATTAGCCTCTGACTGCTGAGAGATGACAGCTTCTGTTATGAAATTTGAGCTGACTTCTTCTATATGAAAAGGTTTTGCATCATTTGAAAAAACCAGCACAGGCACAGAAGTAACTTGTTGTGGCAACCACTAGTCAAGATAACCAATAGACTACTAAAGCAAACTTAAAAACAAAGTATCTTATAAGAATTACAAGAGAACTCAACAAAGAGTTTCCAATATACTTCTATAATATATATACTACTAGTACAAGTCTTACACTAGATTATACATGTTGTTTATGAGTTTACCATACTATTACTACAAAGTGAATATGTTATAACCATGTCTTTGACATCATTGTTCCAGTTTTTTCTACCATGTTCTAGACCTATGACATCACATCATGTGACACATCATGTGACTGTGGCCACATGCCTCTTCATCATTAAAAAGACAAGAAAATCAGAAGAAAATAAAAGAAAAATCAAATCAAGAAAAATAAATAAAAGGAAAATCAAAATAAAATATCAGAGTTCAAGTGTACCATAACATAACTGTATTCTTTTGAGCATCAAAGAACTCTTGCTGCTTGTTCTCCCAGGTCCAAATGCTAGATAATCTGGTAAGGTCAAAAAGAAGATAGACTATAGTAGAGAAATCTTGGATAAAATAATAGTAGAAGTTGATAAAACTTAGGAAGGCCTGGACAATACTCCAGGACTTTAGAACAGACACAAACTTTGGAAACCTTGACTTGGTTTATCTCAACTTTATTTTTAGAGATGACCAACCTCAGATACTTTATTTACTTCTGCTCAAACTCACATTTCTCTGGGTGGAGGAAGAGTTTGTACTCAGCCAAGATCTCCAAGACTCTTTGCACTGCTCTTGCATACTCCTCTAGGGTCTGGGTGAAGATTAGGATGTTATCCAGATATACAACAACAATTCTCTCCATAGTCAAATCTTAGAAGATGTTGTTTATCATTATTTGGAAATTTACTGGACTATTGGTCATACCAAAAAATATCACAAGAAGCTCAAAAAGACCTCTGTTGGTATGAAATATAGCTTTCTATTTGTCTCTGAGTTTAATCTGAACATTGTTAAATCTTCAACAAACATCTAGCTTTGTAAAGTACTTAGCTTCTCAAAGTTGAGAAACAAGTTCTGAAATGAGCAGAAGTGGATACTAGTTCTTGACAGTAATGGAGTTGAGTATACAGTAGTCTTGAACAAGTTGGAGCAAGCCATCCTTCTTATTGATAAAAAAACAAGTATTGTCATAAATAACTTGAAAGAACAGATATAACTAGTTTTGAGATTTTCTAAGAAAAAGACATCAAGCTTTGCCTGTTCTGTAAATAAGAAAGAATATGCCTTGAATAACTTTAGTTTCAAGCCAGAAACAAGTTTTATAACATGATTCTACCAATAATGTTCCAGAAGAATGTCAAATTCTTCCTTTACAAACATAGATTCAAAATCTTGAGTATAGCTAGGGAGTAGAACTGGATTCTCATCCACTGCAGTACTTTTCCAGAAGATCTTAGAGAGTCTCTGGAAAGTGGTGACTATAGTTCAAATATCAGCAGATAATTTCTCCAGAAGAATATAAGTTAGAAATACTTTGTCTCTTAGTTCTCTACCAAGTCTTTCTCCCTCTATTGTCATTTCCAGCTTATTATTTTCTGAGATCTGAGAGAATGGTCCACTTCAACATATAGCAATTGTATACTCTTCTACTCTTCTTGTCTTCTATAGATCTTTATAACCATCATATCTTGGGAAATAATATGTTATCTTGACTTTCTCTTTCTCCTAGTTAACTTCCAGATTGTAATCTTTGAGCCAGGAGTGTTATGACTTAAGACTTATAGAGTGAAGTCAGAAAAAGAACCTTATATACTAAACCTAGCTTACTCTAAAGAATATATATACTATATGCTATTGATATATATATATACAATAATATTATTATTCCAGGATATTCTATATATTTCTATGTGACATGTGACAGTTTGTGACAGTCACATGTGATATCATGCTAACTCCTAACCCCAAGTCCAAAATTTAAAAAATAAAAAGAAATAAAAATAGAGTCTACTATCTTTGATTTTGACATGGAGTATTCTAGTATTAGGTTCTGTTTGCCCAAACTGGAAACTACATGCAATATCTACTCTGAGTATATTTTATACTGTAACACTATGTTAACTACTTCTGAAATTTAACCAGCTTCATTAACAGTTCTATTGATACTGAATATAGCAATAGGCTGAGAGATCTTCTGTGTATTGATCCAATACATCCAAACAAATTTCTTGTTAAAACTTCAGCTGTACCAGAGTCTAAGAGAGCTTAGATAGAGTATTATTAGTAGATATCTGTAGTATTCAGCTTAACTTAGAGATAAAGGAACATTTCTTTTGTATCCAGAGAACTAATAGTAGAATATAAAAGGAGTTGCTTTTCCCATTTTGAACATTTGATAGATAAGGGGAAATCTTTGTGAAAATGTGAATAAAGAAATGTGTCTGGAAATTCACTAGAAGTTTTATCATATTCTTTTACTGGTACTATAGTGAATTTATTCACCAGTGACTAGGATGCACAAATCACTAGTCACTATGCAAAATCCTGTTTTAATGATTCATATCTGTTATTTGAGTAATCTATATTTTTCAGCTTATACTGTTGTGGATTTTTAACATTCTTGAGTGTATTGAACCTTATATTAATTCTTTTTATTACTTAACAGTTAGCTACCTTATATCAATTCTCACTAGGCATTTTTATAATAGTAACATCTTATTTTCAGCATGGAGTAGAGTCTTTGAGTAGCATTAATATCCATAGGAACATCCAGGGAGAGAGTTGGTGCTAGATAATGTGAATATGTAGGAGTTGTAGTAGAATATAAGTGAAGATTGGGAGTGGGAGACAAACCCCAAGTAGAGGAAGCACAAATATGTGAAAGTACTGTTTGTTATGACTTAAAGCTCGAAGTGTTAAGCGATAAGACAACTCTTGTATTGAGTAACACAAGAGAACTCGATAGAGTTCCTAGTACAAAGTAGTCTACCTTATATACTACTACTCATAGTCTGTGCTCACTACTGTGCA